>Ga0209191_1000246_pt1 | contig 42975 bp, 61 predicted proteins | sample S_130626_EF_Meta_FD_187320 | JGI IMG/M metagenome (GOLD analysis project Ga0209191, IMG submission 187320) | Freshwater microbial communities from Lake Simoncouche, Canada to study carbon cycling - S_130626_EF_MetaG (SPAdes) (version 2) | ecosystem: Environmental > Aquatic > Freshwater > Lake ...
CAGAGAAAGTAGAGCGTAATAGAGTATACAGTAATGTCGTTAGAAAGCGCGAGATTGCTCACGAGTGATTGTAGACCGCAAAGTGTGAACATACAGGAAACGAGGTCCTGGCTAGGCACTTAAAACATCTAGTAAACGGGCGGTGGCAAGGATGAAGCACTTCTTCTAGTGTGAAAAATCTGTCATATTAAAGTATACTGAAAGGGACGGCTGGTCATTGTAGGCCAGTACACATAGTGGCGTTATTAGTATGCTTTAATATACACATTGGAAACAGTGTGTTATGGATCTTGTCCCCCATTGCCGGCTGTAACCCGGTAGCCATTAATAAGTGGGGTGGCGGCAAGTGGTTCGATTCCATCAAGATCCACCAAATTTTTACTCCGGTCGTCTAGTGGCTAGGACGCTACCCTTTCAAGGTGGAGAAGCGGGATCGAAACCCGTTCGGAGTACCAAGTTTATGAGTTCGTCTAGAAACCGGTAAATTGTAGTTTAGTCTACAAGCTCATGATTCGATATGCCGTTGTAGCTCTCTGGGAGGGTGACTCGTTGTCTGCGAGACTTAGGTGGGTTCGATTCCCATCAGCGGCGCCATCCATGCTACCTCCGTCTCATAGAGACGAGATGTGTGGCTTTTCTATTCCCCGGTACTCTAATGGTAAGAGACCTCACTGTTAATGAGACGTAAAAGCGTTCGCATAATATGCTGGTTCGAGTCCAGCCTGGGGAGCCAATCAACAAACACACTTCCGACAGTAGGCGGAGGTGACAATGTCCATTCGGGTGAGTGTGTTTCTTAATTGGGGGCAGTAGTGGGCTACGGAGTTGCCTTGCAAGCATCTTGTCTAGAAGGGTTCGATTCCCTCGGCCTCCACCAAGTTTTAGGATGCGAACAGCAAATTCAAAAAATTCAACTTTTAATTGAAAAATAAGCATCCTGTTTTTAAAAATGTTCATAAGGAGAACGACATGAAACGTGCTAAACGTTAGTGTCATCCTAGACCCCCGTATGGTCCTGGATGGCACGTAAAAGAAAATCATTTACGAATCCATCCACGCTAAACTTTAGTGGCGAAGTACCCGGCTCTTAACCGGACTAACTGAGTTCGATTCTCAGAGCGTGGACCATATGGGGGTGAAACTTTAAGGTGAAGTAACCGGCTTTTAACCGGTAAAATTCGGATCGTTCCCGAACACCCCTACCATATAAAAACACATTACGGCATAGGTCCAGAGATAACTTCATGCTCGGCCGTAACAGGATACAGAAGCAGACCTAAACCTGTTGTATAGTGTGTTTCTATATGGTAATGTAGCATAATGGTAGTGCAACACCTTCATACGGTGCACCGTGAGAGTTCGACTCCCTCCATTACCACCATATATTCCTCTTGTAGTTAAATGGTATAACAGTCGGCTGATAACCGGCCATTACAAGTTCGATTCTTGTCGAGAGGACCAAGTTAAGGATACTAACAGCAATTTTTATTTTTTTGGTAAAAAGAAAATGTATCCTGTTTATTTTGTTGGCGTATTGTGTAATGGTAGCACAACAGACTTTGACTCTGTTAGTTTAGGTTCGATCCCTAATGCGCCTGCCAACAATTAGACTTTTTAGGTGTGGCTATGTTGTAATGGTAGCAACCTAGACTGTGACTCTGGTAGTTCGGGTTCAAATCCCGATAGTCACCCCTAAAAAGTTTATGCTACTTTAGCTGATGTGGTCATAGCGGCGGTCTGAAGAACCGTTGAACCAGGTTCGATCCCTGGAGGTAGCACCAAGTTTTGTAAGTGTTAGCAAGTACAGTCACGCTATAAAAGTTTCTTCGAAGGACTGATATAGTAGAAGGTAATGGGTTCGACTCCCACCTGGGCACGTAGTGTCCACGGGCAGAAGGTTGCAAGCTGGACAGGTGCCCAAGTGATATCCATCGTGCTCGAGGTCAGGCTAGGCGGCCGGTAAGTCCTGAATAAATCTACGATAAATGCGACGTAGGCTTACAAATTCAATATGCGTCTGTAGTATAATGGATAATACTCTAGGCTACGAACTTAGTAATGGTGGTTCGATTCCATCCAGACGCACCAATTTTAGCCCTTGTATCCTTAGTGGTAGAGGTCCTGTTTTGTAATCAGGGTGTGGAGGTTCGATTCCTTCCTGGGGCACCAATCATGGAAGTATGGCTGAGCATGGCTTAAGGCAGCAGTCTTGAAAACTGAAGGCTCGAAAGGGTCCGTGGGTTCGAATCCTACTACTTCCGCCATTTTTATCTCTCTAAAGCGTTATCTGGTTGCGTACACGGTTTGGGGCCGTGTGGTCCTGGTTCGAATCCAGGTAGGGAGACCAAGTTATAGTCGATTAGCTCAGAGGTAGAGCACCACGTTGACATCGTGACTGTCACTGGTTCAATCCCAGTATCGACTACCAAGTTAAGGATAGCAACAGCAAATCAAAAAATCTTTTCTGTAAAAAAAGCCAAAAAATGCTATCCTGTTTTACAATGCCTTCGTACGCTAATTGGTAGTGCGGCTTGCCTTAGAAGCAGGTGGTTGGGGGTTCGAATCCGCCTGAAGGTACCATATGCCCCTGTACGCTAATTGGTAGTGCGGATAGATTTAAAATCTGTTGGTTGGCGGTTCGAATCTGCCTAGGGGTACCATACCGCTTTCGTTCAATGGATAGGACATGATTCTTCTAAATTCATAATGGTGGTTCGATTCCACCAAGCGGTGCCAGATTTAATTTAAAATTTGAATAAACTCATCAGTTGATTTTTTGTACGACTTAAACAACGAATTATTTGTATGCGACCAGTTATGTGGAGCATCATCATTTAATTTGTTACCTATAGATAAAAATGTGTGTTGCCGACATTCAAACGGAAACTGATTCGTTGTGAAAAGTTTTCTTAGATAAGGATATTCTATACCATTACAAAAACCAACATGATATCCTTGTTTTATAGCAAATAACGCTAATTTAGAGTAAAGTCTTCCAATATGTATCCAGTTGTTATCATAAGGTTGTATACAATACACTGATATAACTAACGGTGCTAGTATTTGACTATTTTGCTGCATGGTTTCGAATCGTGGAAAAGCTATTGCAGCCTTGGAAAGAGTTTTAATATATGTTTGTTCTGTTAGAATAAGTTTTTTAGCATATGGAGAGACTAATAAAAACTCATCTATATAATTTACAAGCGTATTATATGTTTGTTCGTCAATCGATTGGTCTATGTTAAATGATCTATTAGTATGACTTAGTTGTTGGTAGCTTGATAGATCATACATTAACAGTAACCTCCATATATTCATTGTTAATAATGTCACTAACAGTAAATGAGTGATTATTCAAAATCAAGAAATGTTCTAGACTTCCGATTGCTAGCCCAGTTTGGTGCCACCGTTCTTGATGATGAAACTTATCACTTTCATGAAATATTTCATTGACTGATATTAACGGGTCGACCCAGTTACTAGTAGGATAAAATTTTACAGATATTACATTATCAATTTTTGAAATTGTACATTTAAAGAATATTTTGCCTACACGAGAAGGCGACAAGAATATAACATTTTTGATAGCTGATATTAGTTCCATCACATATTTATACGCCCCCTTACGCTAATTGGTAGTGCGGATTCTCTCAAAAGGAGTTGGATGTCTGTTCGAATCAGACAGGGGGTACCAAGGTTATTATTAAATAGTGCATGAATAAGATAACCTCAATAACTGAAAAGTATGCAAATCTTCCTTATATGAAGCATGATCAAGCATTGTTAATGAGAGAAATTATACAACAAAATAAATTTAAAAATCTTTGTGAACTAGGCCATTTTCATGGAAAAAGTTCAATCTATTTAGGGGCTATTCTTGAAGAACAAGGATTTGGAAAATTGACCACATTTGATGTAACGTGGTCAGAAAAACTAACTCCAAGAATTCATAATTTAATTAATGAATTTTCGTTAGAAGAATATGTTACTCCTGTAGTAACTACAGAAGGATATGCATGGGACTTAGCTGAACTGATCAAATCATCTAATCAAAAATTTGATTTTTGTTATATAGATGGTGGTCATACATTTGAGTCTACTGCTATTGCATTTGTATTAATAGATATTTTATTAGATAACGGTGGGATCATAATTTTTGATGACTTACATTGGACAGTGAATAAGAGCATAGACACCCTCGGCAATGCAATATTGAATATTCCATTATATAGAAACAGTACTAATAAACAAAAAGATACTGCACAAGTTAAAATGGTATGCGATTTAATTTTACCCAATTATAATTATACATTAGTGGAAATAATTGATAAGTTTGGATGGGCTATATTCCGCAAAAATAGTAATTAACAATGTTTATTTGGCAATATATAAATCTACCAATTGACGAAGTCGTATCAATGCAAGATGCATATAGAAATGCATTGCCCGATAATTCTCATTTTTTTCAATTGGCTAATATACCAAAAAATAAAACTTTTATGGGGATGGATATTCATCGAGCAGTACTAATTCAGGTTGATGCAAATTCTTCTATACATATACATAGAGATTTTAGACCTGCAGAGCGCCTTCCTCGTCTTGCTATTCAAATTCCTTTAACTAATTGTGAAGAATCAATAACAAGTTTTTGGGAAACTTCATCACCTCGTCCTGTTAGAAGTTTAACACCTAATGGTCATTCATACGAGTTCTATGATAGAACAACTTGTACAAAAATATCCGAGTTTAAATTAACAAGACCTGTGTTATTTGATACTAGTATTTTACATGATGTAGTTAATCCAACTAATAAAATTAGACAGGCAATTAGTCTAAGATTTGTTACAGATCCATGGCATTTAGTCACAGCATTGCCAAAATGAGTTGACGCTTAATGTACTTGAGTGTATAATAGTTACATACTAAGCAATTAGTCATGTTCTTTAAAAATTTAAGTGACAATGTGCTCGATTCGTCTATCGGTTAGGACACCAGGTTTTCATCCTGGGAAGAGCGGTTCGACTCCGCTATCGAGTACCATTAAAAAATAATTATCTAATAGTTATTCTTTAATGGTTATTAATCTAATAAAGATTTATCAAGTAAAGAATTTAGATGAAATCTTGAAGTTAGATTATAACGAGTAAATGTACTCATGTTTACAACTGAGTGTGTTCTGATATTATCTATAATATAGATTCCACCTAACTCAAAGTTAACTACTGATGTATTTTCTCTATTGGGTGCCCACATCATGCCAACTAGATTGTTTGTAATAAATGGTATTTGCAGTTTGACCATATTATCAAATTTTGTGGGGTTACTTCTAGAAGAATCTTCGTGCTCTTTTAAATAACTCATTGGTTCCATTTTTGCAATATTAGAAAGCATATGTCCGGCAGGATTAAAAAATAATGATAGTTCGTTAACAACTATATTTTTTATATCTTTAGGTAGTGGTCCAACGCTCATTACATTTCCAGAAAAGTCCGCATATGGAAATGTAAAAAAATCAGGAGTAGTTACATAGTGTTGTAAACTAGTTATCAGTCCATCACTAATGCGGCCTATTTTTTTATAAAAGAAATTATGTTGCATGGCACTATTTATTGTTAGAAAAACATACTATAAGAATTTGGAGATGAAGCATCAATGGTGATGCAGTGGACTGTAAATCCGCCGCCTTCGGGCACGACTGGTTCGATCCCAGTAATCTCCACCAAACTTGCTCTGTTAGCTCAATTGGGAGAGCGCGACACTGTCACTGTCGAGGTAAGGGGATCGAAACCCCTACGGGGCGCCATTTTATCGCGGGGAGGGTCCGGTCACCAGCGAGGTCTCATAAGCCTTTGCCATCCTTGGTTCAAATCCAAGCCCCGCAACCAATCAATGCCAGCGAGACTTGGAAGTCAGAGAGGTCTTATAAGCCTTTTAGCGCCAGATTAGCGTTCTTGAGAGGGTTCGATCCCCTCCGCTGGTACCAGTTTATGTATCTCTAATGTAATGGCAGCATGACAGTCTCCAAAACTGTTCGTCGGGGTTCGAGTCCCTGGAGGTACGCCAAGTTTATTAGTAAAGGACTAAGATCCAGGTGGACTCGAAAGAGAGATCAGTCTATGCCGGAAGCGTAGACAGATCGGTTGTTTTAAACAGCTCGACAGCTTCAGAGACGATTAGGGTTTACAGCCTAGGCGATTGTAATGAGCAAGCAGGATCCCATGTTAGGCGAGACAAAAGAAGCAGGGCTGTAAACTCTGGGTCGCCTTGTAAGTAACCAAAACTTCGTGGTCCTTTACTAATAAATTATGCAACGGTGGCAGAGCGGCCCAATGCAACGGATTGCAAATCCGTAAAACCGGGGGTTCAAATCCCTCCCGTTGCTCCAGTATAGAGGATATATAATGCTATGAAGAACCTCAGCTTTCACACTAAGTTAATGACTATGCTGTTAATACATCTAGTATTATTTGGCTATGCTGTTATACTACATTGGAACATATGGTATTTTATTGTTGCGTGGATTCTAGGTAAGTTTATCGGATACATTGGAAACGAAATACCAATGCATAGACTTTGGAGTCACCGAAGTTTTAAAACAGCACCATGGAAAGAAGTAATACTCCATATTTTTTCAGTGCCGTTACTATGCGGATCCAGTATAGCCTATGCTGCCATACACAGACAGCATCATAGGCATAGCGATACAGAAAAAGACTCGCATCCGTACGAGTCGTATTGGAAAACATTTTTCTTTTTACGAGAAGGTAACTTAGATATTTCTCCAAGATTGATTGCAGATTTAATTAAAGATCCAACACACCGTTGGTTACATGAACATTATTTTAAAATAAACTCAGTAATTCTATTAATATGTTTACTAGTAATTGGTCCAGTATATACTGGATGGTTTGTTAGCAGTGTAATAGTTTATAGTTTTGTTGTTATGGGACTGGTCAACATATTTGGGCATAAGCCCGAATACGGTACTAGGAATTTTGATACTGCTGATCGTAGTACAAACAACAAATGGTTACAGTGGTTAACATGGAATCATGGGTTGCACAACAACCATCATAGATATCCATCAAGTCATAGGATGACAACACAGCCGGGAGAGTTTGATGCTCCGGCTTGGATAATTGAAAAGTTTTTCTTGGAAAAGAAATAGGATAAGTAAGAATACGCCCAGGTGATGGAATTGGTATACGTGTTGGTCTTAGAAGCCAAATTTTGCGAGTTCGAGTCTCGCCCTGGGCACCATATATGCGGGATTAGTTTAATGGTCAAACGAAACCTTGCCAAGGTTTAGTCAGGAGTTCGATTCTCCTATCCCGCTCCACGCAATTCGGTCTTTGGTGAAATGGATATCATCTCGGTCTTCGAAACCGAGGGTGGGAGTTCGATCCTCTCAAGACCGGCCACTCTCCCTGTAGTTCAATGGATAGAACGACTCTCTCCTAAAGAGTAGATGCAGGTTCGATTCCTACCAGAGAGACCAATACAACCAAAAGATGTTGACTTACAATCGTTATAAGTATATAATACATACGAGATCGTAAGCAAATAGGCAAAGCTCTCACCCTTGGGTCGAGGACGGGGCACGACAATATGTCGCCTTTGGAGGTTCGAAGCCTCCCGATCTCACCATATAAAAGCACATTTAGCATATCTATAAGCTATGCACTTGGAAAGAACACCTCCGTTGAGAAAAGTTCTAAGTGTGCTTCTATATGGAACGGTCCTATAATGGTATTAGAGCAGATTGCTAATCTGTCGCTCGGCGTAATCCGGGTTCTGAGTTCGAGTCTCAGTCGTTCCGCCATATTTTTAACAAGAGAGAATCAAATGAAACCAGGCAAGACATTTAACCTTAGCAAACAAACAAAACGTTTTATGGCGACAATCACTAATGCAGAAGATCGTAACGCATACAAACGTGCAATGATTCAAGCTGAGTTGGCAGCGGCAGTTGTTGTTAAACGTGAACCACGTGACAATAAAGGCGGTGCTCGTGGCACTGGTTACACCAATACTGCAACAAGTGCAACTCCTAGCGCATAAGTAGAATATATTCCTCAGTAGCTCAGTGGTAGAGCAATCGGCTGTTAACCGATCGGTCATTGGTTCGAGCCCAGTCTGAGGAGCCATTGGGGGATTAGTATAATGGGATTACGGCAGCTTTGCAAGCTGTTTATGGGAGTTCGATCCTCCCATCCTCCACCAAGTATTTTAGTTAGGAGATTATAAATGAGTAAAGGTTCAAGACCTCGTCCGTATAGTGTTAGTCAAAAAGAGTTTGCAAATAACTATGATGCCATCTTTGGAAAGAAAGATCGTCGAGCAGTTGAAGATGCCCAACTTGAAGACGAAGAATTTTCTAAGTTAGAAAAGCATATGCAGGCAGAACACGATAATAAATCAACATAATGTCGTTTGAAATAATAAAACCATTTTCTCCGTCTATTTACAAAAGTAAAATAGATAAGGAGTTTTTGAAAGTTTTAAACAACATTGCTAATAGGACAAAAGAAATACAATTTAATATTTCACACACATTAGCTGGCAATATAACTGGGCAATATGCCGCTGAGTTTAGAGATGATAATGTTAATGAGTTCTTTATTGGCATAAACAAACATGTTATTGCCTATGTTGACTCTTTTGTATTCGACAGGTCTACTTTCATTTACAACAACAACCCATTAGATACATTATCTATTAATTGTAACTTAGGAAATGGTCCTTGGATTAACTATCAATATGCAGGGGAGTGTAATCCCCTGCATGGTCACACAGGCAACATTAGCGGAGTCATCTATATAGATGTACCAGAATGCATTGCTGAAGAAAATAATAGTATTACAAGTAATCGGCCAAGTGCAGGTAAAATAGAATTGGTAGATGGGTCAGATGGGTTAGATCATCGTAACGCATACAGTATACAACCTAGTACCGGTGATATATTGTTGTTCCCAGCATACCTTAAACATTTAGTGTATCCGTTTAGTTCAAATGTTGAACGTATTAGTATGGCATTTAATATACATAATTTAAAAATTAGTTGACACACAGGTGAAAAGACTATATAATACATACATGCCGACTTAGCACAGTGGTAGTGCAATCGCCTTGTAAGCGATAGGTCATCAGTTCGAATCCGATAGTCGGCACCAGAACCCCGTCTACACTTCTACGTTAAGGAAGTGCGTCATTACAGTAACGATAACTGTACGGTGCATTGGATCTACCGCAAGGCCCATTTAAGGCGAATTGAGAAATCACAAAGGCGGGGACGATTGCCCGTCTAAATGGAAAAAGAACGTGGACAGAGTAACCGCTCAGTCTAGGGCTCATGTGGTGTGAGTAGCTAGACACTTTATTGAAATGCATTAGGTATCGTATCAAGTAGTATAATTACTTTGCCAGCGGTGTTAGTGTGTTTCAATAAAGTATGCGGGGTTCGTATAGTGGTAATACCTTAGCCTTCCAAGCTAATGCTGACAGTTCGATTCTGTTACCCCGCTCCAAGTTTAACAACAACCTAAAGGTATAATATGACGTTTAAAACATTAAGTCGAGGCCCTCAAATTGATACAGATAAATGTGTCGAGTTGTCAGGCGGCAATAGATTTGATCTAGTAATCATGGCTGCGGTTCGTTGCCGTGAATTGGCTAGAGAGCATCGTCAAGCCGAGCGTGGATACCAACTAAATGCGCCAGTAACTGCTCTGCTTGAGTTTCAAACAGGCAAGATTGGTCGTGAGTATTTGAGAAAAGTTAGATAAGAATTTGCCTGGATAGCTCAGGGGTAGAGCGTCTCCTTTACACGGAGAGGGTCCGCGGTTCGAAACCGTGTCCAGGTACCAACAACATGTTTAAATTAACAGTAAAGTCAAATGAAAGAACTTTTACAGTAACTTGGACTAATGACCAAAGTTATAAAACATTCCAGTCATACCAAAGGCAGGCTTTTATAACTCTGTTAACTTCAGAACTAAAACCCAAAATTCCATACGAGATTACGTCAGATATTGATACAAATATTCATAACATGTTTGATACTCTTTGGGAAAAAGAGTTAAAATTAAAAACATTTGATAATTTACCACCTAATCCTAAAGTACTAGATATTGGTTCTGGCATGGGGGTGGTAAATATGTTAGCGTATCAATACTTAGATACTAATGCAGTATTTCATCTATTAGATAAGGATGAAGTTAAGGATCCGTTATGTTACTATAGTACAGACTACACGTTTTATCATAGCTGGAGCCCAATACTTGATGCTATTGAGACATCAAATTTTGATAAATTAAAATTTAAGTTTATTGAACCGACCGATCCATGGGACGGTCCGTACGATTTAATAACATCTAGATCATCTTGGTGTTGGCACTATCCACTTAGTACATATTGGGAGCAGGTTAAAAGTAATTTAAAAATAGGCGGGAAGTTGTATCTAATGATTTCTCCGCAGGCATTAGAAGACCATAATATTATACAAACAATATCGGAAACGTTTAGCTGTATGCCAACACAGATTCCTATAACTGCAACAGTTAACGGTAAAAAACAAATTGGATATGACTGTACTTGGATTAGGAACAAATGAAAAAAATAGCTATCATTGGAAGAGGTACAGCAGGGTGTTTTGCCCTCACGCACTTTGCTAGATGGGCTGATAAAGATTTTAATATTGAACTATATTATGATCCTGCAATCGCCCAACAGTCAGTTGGTGAAGGTAGTCCGCTAAACTTACCTGCTTCATTGCACACTAACATAGGTTTTAATCATAGTGATTTAACCTATGTAGACGGGTCATTTAAAACAGGTATAGTTAAGACCGGGTGGGGCAATGGTACTAATTTTATTCATCAGTTCCCTCCACCAAATGTTGGATATCATTTTAATGCTGTAAAATTGCAAGACTTCATTTTGAATCATTTTAAAAATGATCAGCGAGTGCGTATAATAGAAAGAAATATCGGACATGATGTCGATGCAGATTTTGTCTTTGATTGTTCAGGGAAACCTAGTTCATTCGAAGACTATAATATGTCATCTACTATTCCAGTTAATTCAACTTACATTACACAATGCTATTGGGATTATTCAAAATTTCAGCATACATTAACGCTTGCTAGACCCCATGGTTGGGTCTTTGGAATTCCTTTACAAAATAGGTGTTCAATTGGTTATATGTATAACAGTGAAACATCAAGTTTAGAAGATGTAAAAGCCGATGTACAAAATGTGTTTGATGAATATAAATTAACGCCTAGTGATACAACCAATGCATTTAGTTTTAAGAACTATTCTCGTAGACAAAACTTTACTGAACGAATTGCATATGGTGGTAATGCCTCTTTCTTTTTAGAACCATTAGAAGCTACATCAATTGCACTAATGGAACAGATACAACGTAATACCTATGGTCTTTGGTGGAATATCTATGATGTTAATACTGCAAATACTAGATATTACCATCAAGTAAATGAGATTGAGATTATGATGGCATTGCATTATTATGCAGGTTCGATCTTTAAGACTCCCTTTTGGGATATGGCTCAAGAAAAAGGTACTAGGAAAATCGAGCAGGCAATAGGTGATCCGGCGTTTCGAAAAATAATTTTAGATTCTAAAAATTATAAAAATGGAGACAATGGTGATTATACAATATACGGGTCATGGGGGCCCGGATCATTTAAGGTTAATTTAGAGAACTTAGATCTCTATAACAAATTAGAAAAATTATAAAATGAAAAAAGTAGCAGTATTAGGTGCAGGTAGTAGTGGCATACAATCAGTATGCCACTTATTAACATACTTGCCGCCAGACTGGGAAATTACATTAATACATAATCCGAATATTCCTATATTCGGAATAGGCGAGAGTACAAACGGAACTTTTATTAACGCAATAACAATGGCGCTAGGAATTAATCTTGAAAAAGATTTACCTGAATTAGACGGTACTATGAAGTATTCAACGCATTATGTTGATTGGCGAGAGTACGAGTTTGACGGTCCGTTATTAATGGGTAATAGTGCTATACACTTTAACACATATAAGTTAAATGATTTTGCATTACCTAGATTGCATACTTACTGGTCTAATAAGTTTAAGGAAATATGCGGTAATGCTACTGAAATAATTAACACACTGTCTTCAGCTACTGTAATCGTAGACGGCTCCGAATTAGTATTTGATTATGTAATGGATAATAGGGGTAGGCCAACTTCATTTGATGGTTATTGGAAACCTGAAACTCCTACGGTTAATCGAGCATTAATACATAATGCAGAGGGTGATGGAACCAATTGGGGTTATACAGTTCATAAAGCAACTGAAGATGGCTGGATGTTCCAAGTTCCGTTAACAACTAGAATTAGTAATGGATATCTGTTTAATGACACTATTACTGATATTGAAACAGCTAAAATAAATTTTAGTAAACAAATCAATGTTCCAGTTAATCAATTAGAAAAGATTGAATATAAATTTAATCCCTATTATGCTAAAGAGTTAGTAGTAAATCGAGTAATTAAAAACGGCAATCGTGCTATGTTTTTTGAACCAATGTTTGCTAATAGCCTTTGGAATTATGATAGGATTAATAGGTTGTTTTTTGATTACATTCAGGACAATAATGCGACCCAGGCAAATTTAGGATTTATTAGACATGTTATGAATTTAAAAGATATGTTTTATTTTAAATATCACGGCGGATCTATATACAATAGTAAATTTTGGAATACAATTAAACAACAGTCAACAGAAAAATTGATGGAAAGTTTAAAGTTCCACGAAACAATTCTAGAAATGAAAGAGATAAATCGCATTGGCAAAGGAGAAACTTTTTGGAACTATGCTAGTGCGGGATTAAATATTGTAGATAAAGTTTTTGGCTATAATTATTTCAAAATAGATATTGACAAACAACTTTAAAGACAATATAATAGATACATATTCGGAGTGTAGCGCAGTCTGGTAGCGCACCTGGTTTGGGACCAGGGGGTCCAAGGTTCGAATCCTTGTACTCCGACCAAAATATATTTTGGCAATTTAGCCAAAATGTAGTGACAAGACAGTGCAATACTGTTATAATAGATACATAGCAAGGAAACTTGTTAATAAGTTTTAGGATCGGTACAGCAACATTCATTATACTATGAATCGTTGGACCCTATGGTAGTTCGCTGGAGTTGAAGGGCTTGCCTGGAGACATTGAAGGCGACTATTGAAATAGACCAACAAGCACAGAGTGATGGCCTGTGTAAAATAAAAGCAGTCAACAACGATCCTGTTAAAGTTTTAGAATGTTAACAGCAACTTTAAATTTCGCTTATATTGAAAATAAAATACATTCTGTGAGGTAATAAAATGAACGCATTTGTAAACGCAATCGCAAATCAAGAAGCCCGTACTGCCAATGGCATGAAGGCTCGTAAGTCAACAGCTTCGGCCAACGTTGATCTGTTCTACAAGATCGGTGCAAGCCGTGGTAAGAACATCACTGGTGAGTTCACTGCGGCTTACGTAGAAAATTCCGACGTAGCACTACGCATCGTACAATGGGCACGTGATGTCCGTGGTGGTGCAGGCGAACGTCAACTGTTCCGTGACCTTTTGGTCCACCTAGAAAAGACTGACCCAGATGCCGCACTAGCTCTGCTGAAGAAGGTACCTGAAGTTGGTCGCTGGGATGACATCTTTGTCTTCTCAACCCCTGCTCTGAAGACAGCTGCCTACACAATGTTAGGCGATGCTCTTCGAGCGCAAAATGGTCTTGCTGCCAAGTGGACACCACGTAAGGGCAAGATCGCGGCTGAAGTACGAGCATTCTTTGGAATGACTCCTAAGCAGTATCGCAAGTCATTGGTAGCAATGACTACAGTTGTCGAAACACAAATGTGTGCCAACGACTGGGATAACATTAACTTCTCACATGTTCCATCTGTGGCTGCTCGCAACTACAAGAAGGCATTTGGTCGTCACACTCCTCTGTTCGCAGAGTACGTGGCCAAGTTAGTATCAGGTGACAAGACTGTCAAGGTTAACGCCAACGCAATCTTTCCACATGATGTACTCAAGGGTGTTATCAACCACTACGGTATGGATTTGAGCAAGATTGACACTGACCACATTGTGGCACAGTGGAACGCACTGCCAAACTACGTAGGTGAAGCAAGTATTCTACCATTAGTAGACGTATCTGGTTCTATGAGCTGCCCAGCTGGTAAGAACACAGGCGTAACTTGCATGGACGTTTCAGTTAGCCTTGGCTTGTACTTGGCTGACAAGAACAAGGGTGTGTTCAAGGACACATTCTTAACATTCAGTGATAAGCCTGCACTGATGACCTTAAAGGGTAATGTTGTTCAAAAGGCTGCACAAATGGTTAAGAGTGATTGGGGGATGAGTACTAACCTACACGCCGCTTTCACTAAGATCCTTGACGTGGCTGTTAAGGGTAATGCACCACAAAGTGACATGCCAGCAATGGTGTTGATCCTAAGTGACATGCAGTTTAACCAATGTGTCAAGAATGATGACAGTGCGATGGAGATGATTGAACGCAAGTTCGAAGCAGCCGGATACACATGTCCAAAGGTTGTCTTCTGGAACCTAAACGCAAGTGATAACGTTCCGGTTAAGGCAGACAAGAGTGGTGCCGCTCTTGTTAGTGGATTTAGTCCAGCTATCATGGCTAGCTTGCTAGGCGCTGATGTGGATCAATTCACTCCAGAAGGTATCATGCTTAAGACTGTAATGGTTTCGCGCTACGATATCTAACTGTTGTAAAAATGCAACACTGAACCCAGTCAGCGCAGGTTGACTGGGTTTCTTTTTGAGCTTATAATTAAGATATGTACAAAGTAATATATAATGAAATAGAAACAGAATTTCCTAGCTTAGATGCGGCAATGGCCTATGCTAAGACGTTAGATGCTTTTGTTAGCATCACAGGAAGCGAATTTGAAATTGTAGGCAAGTTTGGAGTCGATGAAGTAACTGATCCAAACTACAACGGGTGGATATCAAGGAAACACAGGAAGTAAGTATAATGGATAATATCAACATTAAGAACTATACTAGTCGATGGGATTATATGGCCGATCGTGCAGGAGTTTCTAAAACTCCTTCTCATACTCAAGAGCCTACGCAATTTCAAATCGTCGGTACGTTTGTCGGTAACTGGAAAGAAGAGTTAGACCATCTTATTAAAAAATATAATGGTGGTCATGGATTTAATTTCTTAACAAAACTAGGTGCAGGTACAGATCCTTACACATATAAATTAGATCTCAATGATATGAACAGTGCAGGAATTTCTACAGACACAAAGTTTGTTTATCGCATAGGTCCTAGTCAAATGATAGAATCTTTTTCAGAAATACCAACCATTAAGAAAATGGTAGATTGGTTTGGATTTACTGGATTAGTACTATCCAAAATACATATTCAATATCCAGGACAAATTTTTCCATTCCATTTTGATGATCTGACTACTCATAGAGGGAATACCGACTCTGACAACTCTTTAGATAAAGATCCAAATAGCTGTGCTAGAATAGAGGTACAACTATTAGATTGGGACTATGGACATGTTTGGGGAATAGGAAACAACTATTGGTCAAATTGGCAAGCAGGTGAAATAATGTGGCACTCATGGTATGACGTTCCTCATGGTACTGCAAATAGCGGAATGACCCCTAGGATAAACTTGCAAGTAACTGGAGAAACTACTCCAGAGCTTTTAGAAAAGTTAAAAAGAAACAACGGAAACATTATTTTGTAAGTTGACAGCTCACCAAAATAATGTTATAATAATACATATAACAGAATAGGGGCATACTATGCCATGGATTGAAAACGTAGCAGCCGCAGATATTCCAATTGGATTTCATCATGCAGCCGGAGAGAACAGTATGCTGATCAGCATTGTTGATCCCGCTAGCTGGCGCCCAGAAGCCAAGCACCAGTTCAAAGAGCGTCACAACTTTGAGTTTTTGGATATTGAAGAAAAAGACTTTGCCTTGGACGAAGCCATGCGATGTAGCCATGAGCAGGCCGCAGAACTAGTTCGTTTACTGCAACACGCATTGGACAATCGTATGAATGTGGTTGTTCATTGCTATGCTGGCGTTTGTCGTTCGGGTGCGGTCTGTGAAGTTGGAGTCATGATGGGCTTCGATGATACAGAGCGTTTCCGTAGTCCAAACTTGCTTGTCAAGCATCGTATGATGAAGGCCCTGGGTTGGACATATGATCCGGACGAAAAGCCTGTCCCATTGGCTGGCGACGAGTATATGAGACAAGGGGATATTTAAATGACTAAGTTTCTAATATTAGTAGTGTTGATATTGTCTGGATGTGCATCAGCAACTACAGATAATGCGTTGCCGCTATCAACATTCACTACTACATTAGAGAACCGAGGAACTGTGATATTATTGCACGGTTGTGCAGGTCCAGACTCGAGACAGGATAAATTTGCTAAACTGTTGACAGAGGAAGGGTTTAATGCTGTAGTGTTAGACTCGTGGGCATATCGAGGAGTAGCTTACGGAGTTGGACCAAACTCTGTATGTTCTACATACTCAGTTAAGGCACGTAATCGTCGAGATGATGAGTTGTATAAAACTGTCGAATGGATCAAGTTGCAAACATGGCATAAAGGTCCAATATCAGTTGTAGGTTGGAGCCATGGTGCAATGGTAGCACTATCGGCCGCAAATAATGGACCAGAATACGGCATCACTAAAGCTGTATCTTTCTATCCTTACTGTTTGCCAAATACCTACAACAATCCTAAAATTAAGATTCAATTGCATATAGGTGCAAGCGATGATTGGACTCCTGCAAAGCTATGTCGTAATTTGTATTCATCGTCATCAAATGGTAAGTTGTTCGAATACGAAAATTCCTATCACGGTTTTGATGGTAATGTAAGTGCATCTGTTAGAGGTATAGGAGATAACGGCATTACAATGAGAACTATACAACCAAATCAAACTGCTAAAATATTAGCATATTCTAGAGTAATTGAGTTTTTAAAAAATGAATAAATGTTATCAACTTGTTGGTATTCCGGGTGCAGGAAAAAGCACCTGGATTAAAGATCAAATCTGGGCGTTGGGATTGACTGTTGTTTCTACAGATGCTTTTGTAGAAGACTATGCTAGAGCACAAGGCAAGACTTATTCAGAAGTGTTTACGGATTACATGCCCACCGCAGTTAATCTAATGGCTGAACAGGTTGTAAGAGCACGTGAGCTTGGGCATACTATAATTTGGGATCAGACTAGTACCACTGTTGCCAGCCGTGCTAAGAAGTTTCGTATGTTACCAGACTATGAACATATTGCAGTAGTGTTTCGTACTCCGGAGCATAAAGAGCTTATGCGCAGATTGGAGAGCCGGTGGGATGATGGTAAGATTATTCCCGAGCATGTTATTGCCAGTATGATTGCCAGTTGGGAAGAGCCTACTCTAGAAGAAGGCTTTAAAGAAATCTGGTTTACGTAATAAATCACTTGACTAATCAAAGCACTTATGTTATAATGTTAGACTAAACAGTAAAGGACATACTATGGCAGGCAAAGCAAAATCGGTTTATTTGACTATAAACCCAAAAGGTACATTTACAACAGCATTTCATAAGGTATTCTTTGATGCTAAGGCATATAATGAATACGTTAAGACAGATGAGTTTAAAGCCAAATGGCCTAAAGAAGAGTTTGATATTGTAAAAGAAACTTATTAATGAAAGGAGGCATGTATGCCTAGTGTATTCTTAGTAAGCGACACGCACTTTGGACACATGGGTGTATGCCGCTTTACACGTAACGATGGTGTTACAAAATTACGACCATATGATAGTCCTGAAGAAATGGACGAAGATATGATTGCAAAATGGAACGCCAAGGTTAAGCCCACAGACAAGGTCTATCACTTAGGTGATGCAGTTATTAACCGTAAGGCGTTAAAGACATTAGGTCGCTTAAACGGCGACAAGGTGTTAATCCGTGGTAATCACGACATCTTTAGGGATGATGAGTACAGGTTATATTTTAGAGAATTACGTGCATACCATGTAATGAACGGCATGATCTTAAGTCACATTCCATTACACTCAGATTCAATGGGACGCTTCGGTGTTAACATTCACGGACACTTACACGCCAATCGCGTGAAGAAGGCTCGTGGTGTTGATGCTAGGACTGGAGATATCTTATACAGTGACGAAAACGATGTACGTTATCATTGTGTTTGTGTAGAACAAACTGACTTTGCGCCTATCTTATTTGAAGAAGTGATTGCACGAATCGAAGCAGAAGGTGGATGTGTAGGGTTTAGGAACGGTAACGGACCTACAATGTAAAAATAGGACCTTCGGGTCCTATTTTTTTGATTAAAATTCGCTTACTTCTGCCGTTAATCTAGGAGCCGATGCAATATTGTTGTCTGCATTATGTGAGTTTTTTATATCATGCCATCCAAGCGTCTTAGGATCTGCAAGAAATTCATCGTAATCTTCTTGGGTATTCCATACCCATTCAGATGTCATTGTTAAAAAATCTTCAGAGTTAGTAACCTTAACTGATAATAGTTTTCCGGTATCTTTATATGTTGATTTAAAGTACTCAAATAATTCTGGAGTCATGTTAACTGTGTGAAATGGGACATCTGCACTAGTCCTAGTAAATTGGTTTGTTACTTTTATCATAATTAATCCTTGCAAGGTATTCTACATGTATTTATCAGTTATTTTTTTTTAGGATAACTAATATGGTCATAAATATGCGTACATAACTCAAGGCTCAACAATGTCAGACTTTTTCTTTATAGAACACGAGTTCAAATCTTCCAACAGACACTTAGTATCGTGTTTTAAAAATACTGGAAGTCATACATACTCTAATACTAATTTTACTAGATTTTTCATATTACAGAACGCATCAATAGCTACGAACAAGTTTACGGGTGCGGGCGATGTGGTTGCGCGAGTGAATGGAGAAGTTACAATAAACGGAGATCATGTAGTAGTTGAAACCCCAGGCTACTTGTTCAAAGATGAAATTGTATCAAGCTATAATAAAGGCATTATTGGAGACCTAAGCTATATCGACGGATGCAGTAATACTAACCTAATTAATCCTCCACGCAACGGAGACCCATGTATGAACTACTTATATTTCCCACCAGAAGTTAGCCAGCAGTTTCATACACATCCTAGCGTTAGAATTGGGCTAGTTGTTGACGGCAACGGAATTGCCTGTACACCAACTGGAGAAATTCCATTAGTTGCAGGAAAATGCTTTTATTTAGATAGACATGTGCTACACAGATTTAAAACAACTAACAACAGTTTAAGTATTGTAGTATTCCATCCCGACAGTGATGATGGTCCTCGAGACGAATCTAACCCTATGAAAACAAGGACTTACCTATAATGGCCAGCTACTTAACATATGTTTTACTAGACGATGAAAATTTAGGAATTTTAGCATCTAGTAAAAGTTTACCGTTAATACAATTTTTATCAACTGGCATAATGGATACTAGTTTAAAAAGTTTGTTAACATATGCACCTAGTACTAAAGATACTGCAACCTGGCTTGAGGATAATAGGGCAAATCTATCTGAAAAAAATATAACGTTGGTATCTGATAAAATATTAGATATGCAACCTGAGAATATAACTGCAAATTTTTTACAAAAAAAGAGATTAGTGCAGTTACGTATTCAATTATTTCAATATTTGATAGCAGTCACTGACATATATATTTCGATGCATACCTATACTACATCTGACATATTTGATCTAACTACATCTGATATTTTAAAAAATAATGAACTGTTAGAGTTATATGCTGATGCTCGAATATTACCTGTAGACGAAGCAAAAAAAGAATTAGAAATGAAACATCAAACTAGAATTGCTACACTAGTAAGACTACAAGGTAATATTGATCGACATGTAGCTGAAATAAACTTAATTGAAAATCAAGGCCAAGCACTAAAAATGTATGCTACCTTAAAAGAGTTCTACGCAAATAAACTTTAAAATGTTAAAATTAATAAACTATACGCCTAGTATTTTTAATAACGATTTAACTTTTAAAAATTTACCAGGTGTTGCTGATTGGTTATCGGTATATTCTTTTATCGATTATTCAGTAGCATTAAATGATAGATCAGATACTATTAAATTACCAGTCAGTACTGTAGTTCCTGCACATTTAGCATTACCTAATTTTAAAATAACTAATTTAACATACAGAGAATGTTGTCATAAAAAAGTGTTGGATCTTATTTCACTAAGCAAAACTACTGGAAAAGAAATATGTCTAATGTATAGTGGCGGTATTGATAGTAGCGTAGTACTATCGTCATTTATAGATTTATTAGGGGTAGATGTTGCTGCTAAGAAAGTTAATATTTTAATGAGTCAGGAGTCTATATTAGAAAATCCTGTAATGTGGGAGAAATTCATTCGACCACATTTTAAAATAACCAATAGTAAACTATATCATAGAAACGGAATCGATGAATCAAAGATTCTAGTATTTGGCGAACTTAATGATCAGTTGTTTGGCAGTGACATTTTGAAAAACATATCAATATGGGCCGGGCACGACATGCTGAATAACACATTTACAGTAGATGTCGGAATCCGATACCTAACTGAATATTGTAAAATGAATATTCAATACGCTACTACATGGAGTGAATTACTAATAGAAAATTTAAAGTCATGCCCGCATCATAATTCATCTGTTTGGGATACATTTTGGTGGTATAATTTTGCATTAAAATGGATTAATGTGTATTATCGATATCTTATGAGGTGTAACATAACTACTGAAATAACTCAGGAACAAATAGACACATCATACTGCGCATTTTTTAATACTGAAGATTTTCAATTATGGAGTATGAATAATAATGAAGACAAACATCAAGGAACTTGGGATAGTTATAAGTATGCCGGAAAAAAGCTAGTAGCAGAAGTAACTCAAGATTCTAATTTCTTTAATAGAACAAAAAAGAATAGTTTACAAAATGTATTAATGTTAAGTAACCCAACTAACTATGTGTTTGAGAACAACGTGATGGTACGAGCTATTGACGATAACTTACCATTATACAACCCCGATAACTACTTTATAAAATAACATGGCTGATAATAATCCTTTCTGGAACAAACTTACAAAACCTATTCGCGATACAAAGATTAACAATATTATTGACTCGTTATCAGTATACGAAACGTCACCCTGGGATAAAAATTTTAACTTTATGGAAAGGCTAGCGCCTAAGCAAAAGTTATTTTTAAAATTAACTAATTGGCTATCTCCGTACTTCTCTGGATTTAATCAACTTCCGGAAAAATATATATGCAATGGAAATTCTGATTCATTAAATCATATTTTTATGGATCAAAAATTTAAACGTGTATTTACGCTCGATAACGAATATAGCTATTATGGATATCTATGTCAGTCACTAGGTATAGAAAAAAAGATATTCACTATTGATACTATTGATCAAATAACTGAAGATGATTTGGTTTGTATCAGTGTACCTAATTCATACGATGGAAGAGTTGATAACCGACAAGATATTATATCTATATTACAGGATAGAAATATTCCAATTTACATAGATGTTGCCTACTGCGGATTAACTACACCGTTTAAAATTAATATTAAATCTACTAGCAATACATATTTTGCATTTACATTTAGCAAGTCTTTAAGTACGAGCTTTAATCGTATTGCTGTACTATATGCTGGACAGCCTGTTCCAGGATTGGAGATTATGAACAAAGTTGGTTATGTTAATCTTTCAGGGGTAAAGATAGTAAATGCACTTATGGACCAATTACCATGCGACTACATATATCAAACATATGTAAACCAGTATGCTGATATTTGCAAAAGATTAAATCTAACCCCAACTGATTGTATTTTATTTGCGCACGACGGCGATCAACAGAAGTTTTGCGTATCTGAAGAATACGTTACCGAATAAACTCGTGCTCTACGTTTTCCCCAATAGCTAGTATATTCTGTTGGCATTCTGGATTATCGTAGTCATCGCACACCCAAACTGCATTATCCCACACTTCACAGTTAACGCCTCTGGCTTTAATGTAAGATCCTAACTGTCCAAGGGTGTTTTTATATCCAAGTTTTCTTGATATAATGGCAGATCTAAAATCAGGTAAAGTTCTGCAAAAATTAACTTGTTGCATTATCATGTCAGTCCAAAATTCTTCAATACGTTTTGTAAATACATCTTTAGGGACAGGTTTAAAGACTCTATTCAATACTCTGTATACGCCAACTGGCCAATATGTTTTCCTGGCAATACTACTGCATAAGTACACTGTATCGACCGAACAGCTCATACTGTATGCAACTATTTCGGATTTGTTAAATCTTTCTCTATAGTTGATTGACAAGGGGTGATTAGACGTTGCGATTTGTAATCTTGCAGAGTCGAACCGGTCTTGTAAATCATTATCAGTAATCCAGGTAAAAGTATTAATCATATGAATAGTTTTGAACTTTATAGTAAACTTAAAAAAATACCGTTCCTAAAGATAGGTCAGGTAGACTATTTAGACAATCTCAAACTACTACTACCGCAGTTACGGAATCGACCAGTAGCACCATTTAGATATGATGAGAATCAATCCCCAACATTACTCTCATTAGGGGTAAATGTAGAAAGCATATACGACTCTACAGATATAGAATTAGGATCTATATCATCAACTATACTTAAAAGCAGCCCCTGGAAAAACTGTATTCCTAAAACTCTTGCTAATGATTTTCCTTTATTGAAAAAAGTTGTTGATGATTATATAGATGTTCCTGGTAGGTGCAGGCTTAGTGTCTTACCGCCTGGCAGCCAGGTTAGATGGCACTGTCACGGATACTTACATACATTACCATCACTAACTGAAGTAATATTGCACATGCCGATACAATCAATTAATGTTGCAGCCAGAGTTGCTGATAGTAATTATAATAAAATATACGAAAGCATGTTTAACGAAGGTGAAGTTTGGTATTTAAATACTTGGTTACCACATAGTTTTGATAATCGCGGCCCGTTAGATAGATATCATCTTTGGATGAATGCATACTTAACTGATAAACTAGGTGAAAACGTAAATCTTAAATTGAATTCTTTATTAGAAGATGCAGTAGCCAAGTATGAAGGTCCTTTAGTAACATGAAAAATACAAAGTACATGATGACTGCTACTACCAGTCTTCCATCTATGTCTCAATCATTAATAGATCAATTGTTGAAATGGCATGATGCAAATAAAACAGTACTTGTTAACAAAGGAGCAAATGCGTTATATTCTCCCTGGGTATCTACAAAAATACGTGATGGTGACCTAAAAGAAAATATAATTTATAATATTCCTAATACAATTCCTGGGACACAATGGAATAAATGTTTTGTTGAAGAGTTTCCACAACTAGTAGAATATTTTAACTGCTTGCCTCTTAAGAGGGTTGATAAAATTATATTATTAGAAACAACTAAGTCGTGTGTTCCGCACGTTGACCTTAGTAGTTTATATTACAATGACATATCTTTAGAACCAGCTAATTATAGAATGTCTCTTAGACACGGCAAAAGTAACGGGTTCTATGTACAGCCTGTTCCAGAAGATCAGTTTGGATATCCCCGCAAAGAGCAGTTTAGTCCGTACCCTAAACAAAATTACAATCCAGAAGTTGGCAAATGGTGGGTGTTAAACAATTGGTGTTGCCAACACGGTAGTGACTGGATCGAAGGCGATCAAAAAGTTTTAATATCAGTGCAAGGGACACCATCGTTGAAACATATAGAAGTAATTAATAACGATGTTGAGAATGTGCTGTATTATCCTGGATTAACTACCGGCTGATTTAAATATGGAGATTGGACTTCATCAAGGGTCAGTAAATCTTCTTGTATATGCGCAGGTAGATCAGTTCTATATTTTTGTAAGCAAGTAAATCTACAAACTACTGTATCTTCTTCAAAGCGTTTTCCTCTAAATAATATCTTTGAATACGCATCTATTTTACTAGTTTCCCCTGCAGGAATGTAATCTTCTACGGTTCTAATATATTTTCTAGCAAAGTCGAGTCCAAACGTATATCCAACGTTGTTTGCAGTTTTAAATAAATCTCTCATAACCCTACCATTGTTTAATCTAGTATGTCCAACTGATCGTAGAAATATAAACGAATACCTGTGCTCCTTTTCTTTTTGTTGTATTAACTCTGCAATATTCATGTATCCGTTTTTGCTAGCATCAAAGTAGTTTACTTTTCGAAATACTTTTTGATTTAATACTGCATAGTTAGGTAACGTTGGAAAACTATAAAGGCAGATCATGCTAACTGGCTCATCATTTTCGTACCACATGAATGTCTCGTGATTAGGCATAGTGATACTCTGGGCCACGTAGTCCATGTAGTCTTTTCTTGGTATCTTAGTTCGACTCATTCCAATTCGTTGATCTCCAGGCCCAACTAACGAATCGATTAGTCCAATGTCATCTAGTGTAAGTAATTTATGCATAAAATCTCTTGACTCCTTACTGTTAATTATATATAATGTTATGTAGGTATTCTAAAACTGGAAATGTATGAATAATAAAATTGTAATAACTGGAATGCAGGTATGGGATTCGATTGGTACTGATGTAGCATCAAACTTTCAGACTATCCTAAAAGAAAAACATCGATTGCCGCAGTCCTTGACTAATCATAATATTGGGTGGGATCGAAATGAAATGAACGATCAGTATTATGGTTTTGTATTATCAAATAATCCAGGTCTTGAAGATCAAGTAAAGAAGTATCGAGAGAAAGAATTAAATGCAGAAGTTATCAAAGCTGCATTGTATGTTGCAACAAAAGCAATTGAGCAAGCTGGCCTAGTTGAAAACAAATATCGAATTGGTGGCTTTGGCACTTCATTATTTTCAGCAGCCGACGTACTGGCAAGATCAGTAGACGGATTCAAAAAGGGTAGAGCTAGATGTCACCCAGATGATCACTTCTATCAAAATAGTGAATTTTTAATTTCAATGATCAGTAAGTATTTTGATTTAAACGGATTAACTTCTTCTATCTCAGCAACTTGCAGTAGTGGGCTTGTTGGCCTTGAACTAGGGTCAGCATTGATTAAACAAGGGTTACTTGATCAAGTAATTCTTATCTGTGCGGACTTACCCACGGACCCGTACGCTATCTATAGAATGAACAGTGTTAGAGCATTAAGCAAATCAAATATTAGCAAGCCATTTGATATTACTAGAGATGGCATTGTAATGGGCGACGGCATTGCAACATTTGTTATTGAGTCCGAACATACTGCTATTCAACGTGGCGCAAAGATACTTGCGAAAATCGAAGGAAGCGGCTCAGCAAATTCTAACATGCATCCGACAAATCCTGGCATGATGACTGATGCATATTATCTAGCATTTAAATCTGCAATGGAAACAAGCGGCCTTAAACCAGAAGACATTGACTGGATTTCAGCACATGCCACTAGTACACCCGATGGAGATAGAGTTGAAGATCAGATTATGTCTGAGTTATTGCCGGGCAAATCAATGACTTCGTTTAAAGGACACATCGGCCATACTATGGCTGCAAGTAGTGCTATTGAGTTAATTTACACTATAGAGGCAATGAAAAATAAAATCATCCCTCATGTTGCTAACACTATTGAAGTAGACAATACTGATTCTAAACTAACCATTGTTTTAGAAAACACTCCAAATCAATCAAAATATGTTTTAAAGAATAGTTACGGCTTTGGTGGCAGAGCCAACTCTATTATTGTTAGCGTGTAATTAATAAGTTTCTAGTTTATCTATACCTAACTGTGTTCTAAACTCGTCAGTGAATGTCCCGTCAACTCTAAGGCTCCACGTCATTTTAGAGTTAGGATGGCCACCATGCATATCTAAGTCATTAAAAAATGCTGCCTTAGCCGTGACCGGATGTTCGACATCCGCAATTTCGTCGTATATAAAGAAATCTTTTACACCGCATGGATTAATCCAAAGGAACTCATTTTTATGAGGAATAATTTTTGTACCATCCCTGTGAGTAAGTATTTTACAATCGTGCTCGTGCAGGAAAAATACAATACGCCCTATTTCTTTAAACGGTAGTTTATAAATCCATTCAATTAGTGTTGGAAAATATTTTTCATTTTCTGTGAACTTAGTTTCAGACTCTTTTCCTTTATTTAGGTAACTAGCTTCGTTTAGTTTAGGATTTTTGTAATCTCTAATATATACTACCGAACTAGCACTGTACATTCCGTTGTATAATTTAAAATATAAAGACCTTTGATTTCTACTTAATGAGTTAAACAATTCTCGCTCTTTGTTAGATAAAAATTCATTCTCGCATTTTACTCTAAGTTCTAAATAGTTCCCGTACTTCTCATTGTCTTTTATGCCTGGACCGTACAGGCCAGCTTGTATATTACTTTGTACTATACCATAACATATTTCTCTTTCTAAAGAAATAATACCCTGCAAGTCGATGTACGCATCTGCGTTAATATAAGGGGAGCCGTTGATTCCGTTCATAATAATAGCCTTTATTTTTATTAATAGATAAATTAATTTATGCAAACGATGGCCTTACCCAAAAATAAAATCCAACGATTAGACCTCTCACATTGGAAAGATATAGAAGATTTATATTTTGCGTGTGAAGATGCAGTTAGGTCACGCATTATTGCAAAGGGTGTTGATAAGCCTGCAGAACCTGAAGCTGTTGAAAAGATTTGGCAGTTATGGAGTAACGCTATAAAACGATATTACCTAATAGGGGACGAATTTCACTACCTATACGGAATATGGGACAATGAAAACGTTCTACAAACTATGTTAGGTTGGCGCTGTGACTTGCCAGCACCCTACAATAACGATTGGGTTATTGTTTACATGAAAAGTAGACCGGAATCAACATTAGGTTTTTTAGAACCGTTATGGAGATTAATGTTCGAACAATGTGAAACTAGAGGGTTTGATAAATGGCATGCAATAGTGTCTAAGGATCGATATACAAAGTTTGATGCATTTGAAAGGAGGTTTACTCCCGACATCCATAGTCGATATAAATACGAAACACTAGTAGATATGCCACCAGAGACACAGCCAACTATCGAATGGGTATGGGCTATGATGGGCCGAAATCTATTAAAATCGCACCACGAAGTTAGAACAGGAACCCGTATCAAATGATCAATACCTCAGAAATGTTTATTCCTATTAGGAAGAACTTACTTTTAACTGCTAATCTAACACTGATTAATATCCCTATTTGGATCATAGGGTTATCTAGCTTGTATCTATTAGCAACTGATTTTGAAGTCTACAAACTCGCATTGTTTTTAGGTGGTTATTTCTTTTTTAACATACTAGGAATTACTGCCGGGTTTCATCGATATTTTTGCCACAAGAGTTTTAAAGTTAGCAAATGGAAAGAACTGCTAATGATGCTTGCAGGAACTTTGGCAGCACAGGGCCCTATTATTTACTGGGTGGCATTACACAGAGGATATCATCATAGACATGCTGACGGCCCAGAAGATCCACATAGTCCAATACATGGATTTTGGCATAGCTTTGTGCTATGGATGTTTAGATTGTCTCCTACTGCCATCAGTCTAAAGACTGCTGTGGATTTGTTAAGAAATAAAAATGCTATGTTTATGAGTAAACATTACAGAGCCATAGTATTAACTTTTTGGGCAATTGCATTATTCATTAGTGTTGACTTCTTTTTGTTCGGAGTAATGTTACCAACACTAGTTACTATCTGCACGTACAACATAACAAATAGTGCTACTCATATAAAGTCGTTGGGTTATACTAATTTTAAGACTAGAGATAACAGTGTAAACTCTCCGTGGTTGTGGCCATTTGTACTAGGCGAGTGCTGGCATAACAATCATCATGGTCGTGCAGGCGACTACAGCCTTAAACAAAAATGGTGGGAACTAGACCCAGCTGGAGCATTTATTACCGTGTTTAAAGATGGCGATAGATAAACCTAGTTTTAAAATAGCAGACTGCCCAGACAACAAGACTGTGCATGGTTGGATGGACTCTGTTTTAAATCTATCAGAAAAATTTAACGGACTTATCCCCGAAACAACCGGGGATCCGTTTATCAAGTTTAAAATTAATAATTTTGATATCCCACAAATTTTAAATGCGGTATCAGCTACAACTGAAAAATACGGGTGGCACGGGTTCTTAAGCCATTTTAAAGATACCACTAACATTACTAAGCAACGAACCAAATACTATGGTGGCTTTTCTATCACTCATAATCCAGATATTGCATACCCAGTAGATGAACATGCTAGTGCGTTAGGGGAGCCTAAAGCCAATCTAGGAACTTTTTTTAAAAGCGGATTAGGTATCAAGATATGGATGAAAATGGAAGAGATGAAAATTACTCATACATTTTATAAAATTTGTTTTGAAGAAGGTATGCAAGGAGTTAAAACTTTTCTATTACATCACGGGCTTATTTCAATAGACGATAGTTTTGAATGGGCAGATAAATTAAACTCGCATGTCTCTTCAAGTAGGAAAGGTTTAAAAAACGGATATTTTGATACTTATAGTTTTAGAAATTTATCCACCGGTGCACAAACTGGGATGTTGGGCAATTTTTTAACCAATAGGATGCAACGAAGTCTATGTAGAAGTAGAGCTGCATTTATAGACGGCACTGCATGGAGCACTATTTCTAAAGAGTTAATGTGGCACTACGACGAACCTATATATTTAAATTTACGTATTAATATTCCATTGCAAACAAGTAACAACTATGTTTGCGAAATCAAAGGAGACTCCAACGAATACCATTTTGATGTAGGGTATGCATATTGTTGGGATACTACCGTAGTACATCGTGTGTACGCAAAGCTACCTGAAGATTCTAAACGCATACATCTAGTTCTAGGAACTATTCCGTGGTTTGATTTTGATCATGATAGTCAAACATACTACGCCAATGAATTTTACGGAGAAATGCATCCTTTTGATATGGTTGCTAATGGACACATTATATCCGATATCAGCGTGACCTAGTTCATAATCATTGACTATGCTTTGTTAAAAGTATATAATACTATATGACCAATGTATCGAAAAGCCCCGAACGACATACATTCCAAATGGAAAATTATGTTAAGCGCCGGGAAGAAGAAGGATTAGAACCTCTTGAAGAATATATCGAGATGTTTAAAACTTGGAAACAACAAGACGAAGAAAATATGGTTGATCCAAACTGGCAGAAGAACAATATGGAATATGATCTTCGGTCAACCAATTGGATACTTGCTAAAGTAAGGGAATCCGATACTTATGCTCAAAATCTGTATGCAGCTATTTGCAACAATGATTTCTGCAAGCGTGAATTGTGGCCTCTTCTCAAAGAAGAATACTGGAGTGCCAGTTGGCGCTCAGCTGGCGGCATTGTTGCAGATATGCGTGAGCATGGCGACTACATCGATTGGTACTGTAGCGGTATCGGCAGCGGCCTAGGTAATGGTGACGAAGATGGCACTAAGGGATATGTTTCAGAGAGTGTAGTAACAGAAGAAATTAAAGACGACCTATACAAGTTAGGTTGGTTAGTAATAGAATCAAAGGGTGATGTTGAATGACACAGTTAAACGGCTACGTTAAAAAAGGTTGGGGCTATGAATTAATTTGGGCCACAAATGAAAAGTATTGCGGAAAGATCCTATGCTTTGAGCAGGTTGGTGCAAAATTTAGTATGCACTTTCACAAGGACAAAGATGAGACTTGGTTTGTAAATGCCGGGCAATTTAGTTTGAGATACATAGATACTAAAACTGCTGAGTTAAAACAAGTGTTACTCAAAGAAGGTGACACATGGCATAATCCTCCCCTACAGCCGCACCAACTAATTGCCATGCAACCTAATAGTATGATTTTTGAAGTAAGTACAGTAGACAGTGTAGAAGACAATTATAGAATTGGTGCCGGCGACAGCCAAGCAGTTAATAATACAGAGATACCAAATGCCCCTAACGTTTAATGTAGAAGATATCTTCGAGGAAATTCCCGGAGATCCAGATAATGTTATTATGAAACTGCCACCGGAGATTTGTGAATCTCAAGGATGGGTCGAAGGTGATACACTTGATATTAAATTAGAAAACGGTGCATTAATACTGTCCAAAGTCAATGGCTAAAAATTCAGAACTAATCGAACTTATAGGCGTAGTTACCGAAGTGCTACCTAACTCAACTTTTAGAGTTAGAGTAAATAACACAGCACATGAAATAATCTGTTACATGGGTGGCAGATTAAAGCAACATAAGATCAAAGTCATCATGGGTGATGGCGTTAAAGTAGAAGTCAGCCCCTACGATCTTACCAAAGGGCGAGTAACATATAGACTATGAAGTGAATACCAATCTCTATGCGGTTCGCAGTATATGTACAAGTATAATGACTGAGGCCCATACAGGTTCCAAGTTTCGCAGCCTATTGGCAAAAATTCGCAAGCACTTTAAATCTTTAGATTTAGTTATACATACTAAAAGAATAAAGACACTAGAAGTTAATGAATTCTATATCAATGCATTTTATGACAGCATTGCCGATCATGAAAATGAATGCCCTATAGAAGTAATAGTATACCACAATATTGATTCTGAAGAGTTTTTTGAACACAGTCAAGTTGGGCAATTCCTAGTTCAATTATATGACGCTGTTGTACATGAACTACGACATCAAGAGCAAGGGCGAGCTAGAAATTATCTTCCCAATCCATATGTTGTTGATCTTGAATCAACTGTTAGCTATCTAAGTGATCCAGATGAGATCGATGCGTATGCACTTAGCATTGCAATTGAGCTTATTCGAATTTTGGGTAGAACACGTAGCATACAGTACCTGCACCGTGCAAGCCGATTAGCCAATGTTCGCCCAAAAGGCTTGTATGCAAGTCCAAACTTATTTGCCTACTTTGAAACTTTTGAGCGGCTTAATCATCCTGTTATCCGTAAGTTGTTAAAAAAAGTGTTTTTGAACTTAGAAACACTTGACAAGAACGCTGTTTTCTACTAAAATACTAGTATTGTTAAACAGCCTAGGAGCGCAAGGTGTCAAAAGAATTTCCCCTACAACAAGTTTTGGAACTTGCCTGTGCGGCACAACGAGTTAACAATGCCTATATCAAAGAAGTAGAAAGCATCTTTGATGTCGACGGCAAGTTCATGTACATGAAACACCCTAACAAGAGTTTGATTAAAAAGGCATTGAATCTTAAGGACGGTAGTACCAGTGCAGAGTTTGCGCCACAGGATATCTTTGTAGAAGAAGCAGACTGTGAATTGGCTACTGAAATTCAAAAATATTTTAAGCGACTGATGTTTGCCGCAGTTAAAGGCGATAACGAATTCCACACAGAAGTCAACACGTTGTTAACATTAGGTGTCATCCCAGAAAACAAGATTGGATTTATTGCCTGTTTGCCCAGTGTATACAAACGAGATCATGCTAACAATCAAATTGAAAAACGTATCCGAACTACAGACAAGGAATATTTAGGCACCATTGGTACTAATATTACAGATCGAGATTGCGAAATTGTTAGTTCAGTACGTTCAAAAAACTTTGATGCATGGAATGTTGATGCTATAATAGATAATAAGATGGTATCTTGGTTTAGCAAGTCTGATATGAAAATTGGCCCTTGCGTCGTTATCAAAGGAAAAGTCAAAGATCATAGCTTGCATTGGAAACATAAGACTCCAGTGACTAGATTAAATTACATAAAGGCAGTACAATGACAGACGAATTTGAAAAATATGATGCTTTTGCTAAACTGATGGAAGAGCGTTTTCCAAAGATATTTGCAGAACCCTACGGTGGATTTTGTTGTGGCGAAGGTTGGTGGCCCATTCTTGAAAGTCTGTGCGGACAGATTCAGCATCACATTGATTGGAAGAACAAGAAGTCAGAAGTTGTACCTCAGGTAACCGTAGCCCAGATCAAAGAGAAGTTTGGTGGACTGCGTTTCTACTACAATGGTGGTGATGAACAGATACACGGTATGGTTAGTATGGCAGAAAGCTGGGCCGGACATAGTTGTGAAACTTGTGGTGCTCCGGGCAAAAGCCGAGAAGGCGGCTGGATTAAGACTCTTTGTGATCATCACGAAGAAATGCGTAGAATTAACAATAGAAAATACGAAGATGAAAATCAAACTAGTTAGTGATCTCCATTTAGAGTTCTCTGACATCAACATTAAAAACGACGAAGGCTGCGATGTTCTAATCCTCGGCGGCGATATCATGATTGCCGAAGAACTCTACGATCATCCTGCATCTAGTTTCGACCCATGGTCGTCTGGTGCTGTTGCAGATTTAGGCCGGAAGCAAGAGCGTGTTCAACGTTTTCGAGATTTCTTAAAGCGTTGTTCGTTTCAGTTTCCGCACGTTGTTTACGTTGCAGGCAACCATGAGTTTTATCACGGCAAGTGGGATCGCACTATTGATGTGTTGCATAACGAGTGTGCTAAGTTTTCTAACGTCCACTTCTTAGAGCAAGAGTGCAAGACTATTGATGATATTACATTTATTGGTGGCACACTTTGGACTGACATGAACAAAGGCGATCCGTTGACTCTGCATGCCGTTCGTGACATGATGAGTGACTTTCGAGTGATTCTCAAAGAGAACGAAGGTTATACTAGGCTCAAGCCCGCAGACACGTGTGTTCGTCATAAGAAGATGCTACAATACATTAAAACAGTTGTCGCAGAACAGCATGACAGAAAGTTTGTAGTAGTTGGACATCACAGTCCTAGCAAGCTATCTACTCATGAACAGTATGCTAATGAACAGCTAATGAATGGTGCTTACAGCAGTGACTTGAGCGAGTTCATTATGGATCACCCACAGATCAAATTGTGGACACATGGACATACGCATCATCCATTTGACTATGTCGTTGGAGAGACACGTATTGTTTGCAACCCTCGTGGCTATGAAGGCTATGAGCCAGATAGCGGCTGGAACACTAACATTGTAATAGAGGTATAAAATGAAAACTGATTGGACTAAACTAACTCCTTATACATTTCCATTAAAGGGAATGACCCAACCTAAGGAGATTTGTGCAGTTATGAAGATGCTAGGTATTGACAAGTATATCTACGAAATTCGTAACAACATTACTATTAAGTATGGCATGAGTGCCGATAATGAAAAGTTTCACGGTGCTAGAATGTATCGTCAGCTTGGTCATTTAGACAGCTGGGGCAATTATAAACTAACTGGCTCAAATGGTATAGAATTTTTAGATATTGATGCTGAGTTTAACAATAGATACGGATCAAATATTGATCATAAAGATGTGCTGATTACTGTATGGGGCTTTGATAACTATCCGTGGAGAACAATTAATGTTCGAAAAGAACTTATCGAAGCGGAAAGTTATTTGATTAGTCAATACGAAATGATTCATCAAGAAAAACCTGTAGGTAATCTTTTTGATGAATCATTCTGGGAAAATAAATCTGCACCAATTAAATCAGTATATGACAGTATGTTTAAGGAACAAGAATGAAAGATTTTAACGTAGCAGAAGTAACAAAAACTACAGCTAAAAATATGTACGAACTGCTACTACAATTAGCAAGTCATATCGAAAAGCTCGAAACTGAGAATGCCGAACTCAAACACAAATTAGAATTGCATCAAGATGACCTTAAGTGAAAAAGACGTAAAAGTTTTTAAGAAATGGCTAAAAGGCCATTTAGCCTACGGTCCTACCACTATTGTCTTTACTAAGAAAGACGGTACTGAACGAACTATGACTTGCACAACCAAGGTAGATCTTGTTCCTGTTGAACCAATCGTCGAGGGCGTAGAAAAGAAAGAAAAGAAAGCAAATGAAGAAGTTATGCCAGTGTATGATCTAGATGCTAAAGGTTGGCGTAGCTTCCGTTGGGATAGCATTAAACAAGTGAGATTTGAACTATGAGACAATACGTAGAAGATACCTGCGAAGTACTATGCGAAGATAATGGACGCAAAATGGTTGCAGATCTTTTGAGTTTTCGAGAACGTGATCATCTTGCAGTTAGTATAGAAAAACAGTTAAAATTAGAAATGCGGTGGAACGGTAACATCTACGAAGGTAGAATAGGAACAAAAACTTTCACTTCAGATGGTCCATTAGTTCGAAACATTAAACAAGGTAGAAGATGATTGATTGTTTAATCATGGGAGATAGTATTGCTGTAGGTACAGCTCAAGTGAGACAAGAATGTGTTTCATATTCTAAAGGTGGCATTAACAGTTACCAATGGTTGAATACTAATGTAGGCAAAAGTCCCTACGTTGCCAAAACTGTAATTATCAGTTTAGGATCAAATGATCACACGTATGTTAAAACTGAAAGCGAATTGCAAACAGTTCGTCAGTTAACCAAAGCTGATCAAGTGTATTGGATTTTGCCTGCGATCAAGCCCGATATTCAAGAGATTGTAAAAAAGGTAGCCGCACAATACGGCGACACAGTATTGCCAATTACACGTTTACAAAAAGATGGTGTTCACCCAAGTTGGGCAGGTTATAAAAAACTAGCAGAGGAAACAAAATGAAAATTGGACTAAGCTATAGCCGTTGTATTTTGGATATCGTTGAAGGTCGCGTAGATATGGATGATGTACTGGTATTGATTACTCGTACAGATTTTGATCCACGTGATGACGAACAATGGGAAGGTATTTGGCAAGGATATACACTTGGCGGAATGAGTAATCCAGAATGGGGTCACTATGACTTTAACAGTAAGGACGATGAAGGCAAGTTCCGTAGTGTGAGCATTATGCTCTACACAGATGGCAAAATGCATCAGCCTCGTCAATTTGGCGCACATCCAAGACGCAGACCAGAATTCTGGTTAGAAACAGTTCTTCCAACGGAAGAATTAGAAAAGAACCCTGCGGCAAAACTTGCTTGGGAAAAGTTTCAAACAGTTGCCAGTTTAACCAATGTAAATTTAGATAAGGATTACCAATAATGCCACGCTTAATTCCCACAGTCATCGAATCAGAACCACGTGGAGAACGTGCCTATGACATCTACAGTCGATTGCTTAAAGATCGTATTGTTATGTTAGACAGCGAAGTTGACGAACACAGCTCAAGTATTCTTGTAGCACAGCTACTCTTTTTAGAAAGCCAGGGCAATGAGGATATTACGTTCTTTATTAACAGTCCAGGTGGAAGTGTTACTGCTGGCCTTGCTATTTACGATACAATGCAGTTTATTAAACCTGATGTAGCAACCTATGTTATGGGTCAGGCTGCTAGCATGGGATCGTTCCTAGCACAAGCGGGTGCGGCCAGCAAGCGTTTTGTGCTTCCAGAAAGTCGTACAATGATTCATCGTGTAAGTTCAGGTACACGTGGCACCAGCGGATCAGTACACGTACAAGAGCTACAGTTTGAAGATGCTAAACGTAGCTTTGAAGAAAGCCAACGACTGAACAAGCGTTTGACAGAACTGTATGTACGTCATAATACTGCGGGTAAAACCTATGACGAACTATTCAGTAATATGAAGTTTGATACATTTCTAAGCGCAGATGACGCTGTGGCCTATGGTTTAGCTGATAAAGTGATCTCAAAACGTCCATAAAGTGCGCAGTTAATGGGCATTGACACTGTACTTAAATAGTTAAACTAGGAGAGTACTGTGTCAAGAAAACCATTTAATTGGGCGTTGTTGGACAGAGAAAACTTGTACATCATGATGTACGAGTTAAAGCCTTTAGTAGTAGGCAAACGCCTTGCCATTAAAGATTTACAAAAGCTACTAAGTAATCATCTTAAATGGCATCTTCCTATCAGAGTTAGACTAAAGCGTGATCCTACTCATGATACGGGTATTGTTTACATAGGCGGAGCATACTATGCCCACTATGATCAAGAAGAACGTGCGCAAGTTGAAATAAATTTTAGCTATAAATCAACCAGTAATGAAATTAAACTTTCAGATAACCGCTGGGGTAGAATGTGCAGATTATTTGCAGATACTATTTTACATGAAGTAGTACACATGAGGCAATATCGTACTAGACAGTTTAAAGATATTCCAGGATACCTAAGCACAGCCTATTATGCCAGAGATCGTAAAGAGCAAGAGTATTACGGTCATAAAGATGAAATGGGGGCATTTGCATTTAATATTGCCTGTGAGTTAAATGATAAGTTTGGCAACGATTTCGATGCAGCCAAACAATATTTGGATAGTAATCTAGCCAAACGTGCCAAAAAATCCTGCTGGCACAAGTACATGAGAACATTTGATTGGAATCATAACCATCCAGTTATACGTGCTATGAAAAAGAAAATCATCCGAAACTTGCCATATGCCCAACTAGGTAAGCCATTTAAGACGCCAGACCACTTGACATACTAAAGGTTAGACTGTATAATATACATATTAAACAGTAGAAAGGTCTATTCATGCTCGATCCTTGTCAGAATGTAATTTCCACCCTTGAAGATCATAACAGTCGTTTGGACAAAGAAGCTATTATTCTTGTTCAAGCAGAACAAGGCAACGATGAATTCTTTCACGGTTGCCGGCTTGCATTAGACCCTATGATTACATTTGGTATTAAACAAGTAAAGGAAAAGAATGATAAAGACGGTCCTGGCCTATCTTGGGATATGTTTACTCTCGCTCTTACTGGTTTTACTAATCGTACAGTTACCGGCAACACCGCCAGAGATGTACTTGATCAGATGATGGCAGCTGCCACTAAGGCACAATGGAATGGTTGGTACCGACGAATTATTATCAAAGACCTACGTGCCGGATTTAGTGAAAAGACAATCAACAAAGTAGTGGAGAAGAAATATGCCGATTATGCTATTCCTGTTTTTGGTTGTCAGCTTGCTCACGATAGTGCAAATCATGAATCCAAGGTTACTGGAAAGAAACTTATTGAAGTCAAACTCGACGGCGTTCGCGTTATTACCATCGTCCGTGCTGATGGTCGTGTAGACATGTTCAGTCGCAACGGCAAAGAGCTTTTAAACTTTCCGCATATTTGTGAACAAATCAGTGCAGTGGTTAAAGCAAAGTCTACTAGCAAGGATATGGACTTAGTACTCGACGGAGAAATCATGTCTAGCTCATTCCAAGACTTGATGAAGCAGGTACACCGCAAAGATAATGTAGAAGCTGGTGATGCCGTTCTTAACTTGTTTGATGTGCTTCCATTGGCGGACTTTGAAAAAGGTGTCTACAATAAGACCCAACGTGTTCGCAGTACAATGGTACAGTTTTGGGTAGGACAGAATCATGAAATGTTGCCTAATGTTACATGCCTTTCTAATGAAGAAGTTGATTTGGACACAGATGCCGGACAGTTGCGTTATAAAGAAATTAACGCACAAGCAGTGGCTGGTGGCTACGAAGGAATCATGATTAAGGATCCAGAAGCACCTTATGAATGTAAACGTAGTGTAGCTTGGCTGAAGTTGAAGCCGTTCATTGAAGTAAGTTTGGAGGTAACTGATGTTGAAGAAGGCACTGGTAAGAATGTGGGAAGACTGGGAGCATTCGTGTGCTCCGGTATGGACGATGGGAAGCTCATTACCGTCAATGTTGGTAGTGGCTTTAGCGATGATAATCGAATTGAGTTTTGGAATAGCCGCAGTAGTGTTATTGGTAACATTGTTGAAGTAAGAGCAGATGCTGTTACACAAAATCAAGATGGTACATACAGTTTGCGCTTTCCTCGATTTAAAGGATTCCGTGGATTTGTACCTGGAGAAAAACTATGACAGATATCAGTAGAGTAACAATGCAAAATGCTGAAATCTATAGACAGACAGAAGTCAAGAAGTTAGACAAGCGGCATGAAGAACAAGTTCAAGAAGAACGCAGAATTAAAGAACGTCGTGAAGACAACGAAGAAAAAAGAATTGAAATGAACCGCCGGATGAATCGTCCGGGACAAAATGTAGATAGGATGGCATGATCTATGACTACATTAATAGCAGAAGGAAGTGTTTGGGAATCTGTTAATAGTGATAAATTTCGAATCTTGCATGTTATTAAACTAGAAGGTCGTACATGGGTTCATTATTACTCAGTTAAGAGAAATATAGAACACAGTTGTTTATTAGAAAGTTTTTTGGAAAGATTTAGTCAAGTACCTAAATAAGGAGAAATTATATGTTTGGTGCAAATTATATGGATAGAGGTATTTTAAGCTACCGTAGTGCTAGCGAAATTAATAGTGCTATGGGCCGTGTCTACGGACATATGAGCCTTGCAGTTATTGTATCAATGATTGTCAGCTACTTTGTGGGTTCTAGTCCAGAGTTGCTACAGTTCTTTTTTACAGGTGTGCTAAAGTGGATTGTTATTTTTGCACCACTTGTAGCAGTCTTTGGCGTTAGCATGGTGCTAGCCAATAATCCTAGCAAAGGTGTAGCGCAGTTATGCTTACACGGTTTTGCGGCCCTAATGGGATTGAGCTTTGCTACAATCTTTGCTGTGTTTACTATGGGTAGTATTGTTAGTGCCTTTATGGGTGCAGCCATCCTATTTGCAGTAATGAGTGGATATGGCTACTTTACTAAACGTAGTTTAGATAGTCTTGGTAAGTTTATGTTTGTAGGATTGATTGCTATCGTTATTGCTAGTATTGTTAATATCTTTATTGGCAGTACAGTGATGCAAATGGTAATCTCAGCCCTAGCAATTATCATCTTCCTAGGATTAACCGCTTATGACACACAAAAGATTCGAGAAGAAGTTAGTTATGATACTAGTCCTGCTGTAGAAGTTAGTGGAGCATTAACCTTATATATGGATTTTATCAACTTGTTTATCAACTTATTACAGTTGTTTGGAGATCGTAAATGATCCGTGAGTTCATCAATATTGTAGAAGGTCGAGGCATCAATGATGCTTGGTTCAAGGACGGCGGATTTAAAACCTATAAACGTCCTGCCAAAGAGCGTTATGAGATTGCAGATGAACCTGGTACTATTGATACACTAGAAGGTCCAGTTAAGTATCCAAGGGGATTCTACATTATGACTGGGCCCAAAGGTGAGCAGTATCCTATCAGTCCAGACAAGTTTAACGATCTTAAAGATGATCTAGGCGACGGAGTTTGTACTCCAAAGAAGATTGTCAAAGTAGCTAAACTAGCAGATCACTCCGGAACGGTTGACACATCATGGGGCGAGAAGTTACACTATAATCCAGGCGAGGATGTTATTGTCCGTCACAGTGAAAACGACTACGGTGTAGTTAAAAAAGATATATTTGCACAAACATACGAGAAACTATAATGGCACAACATGGTAGATACTGGAGTTGTACTCCTTTCGCAGACTGGCTTCGTGGCACTAAGAAATTAAGTGCAGGCACAGCTGAAGAATGGGATGACTGGACCACTGCGGCACAGATGAAGCACAACTTTCGTTATTGGTTAGCAGAAGAAGCACTAGGCCACATTCAAGATTTTGTCACTTGGCCAATAAGGAAATTATATGATATTAAGTACTATATTAATAACCGTTGGGTTACTCGCACTCATAGTCTTACTGCTCACGCCCGGGATATCAAACCAGGCAACTGGTGTGATGTTGGCAACCGTTTCCTTCCTTGCCTTTTCAACGAGTTGGTGGACTTTGTTGAAGTAGAATCCGCATGGATGCACATTGCCTGGGGTAGTAAAGAAGACCGTGCCAAATACGATCCACCATTCTGGGCCAGTGGATGGTGGCGTTGGCGTACATGGCGTTGTCCACAAGCAGGTATCGATCATCTTGACTGGGCCATGACTCTTACACTTGGTAACGATATGGGTGTGGAAGAAGGTGATGAAAACTACGGTCGTCCAACTGGCCAAGCTGTACGTGCAAAAGAAATCAAAGAACTCTACACTTGGTGGACTGTGACCTATCGCAATCGTCCAGATCCTTACGAAGCAAGTGGTTGGACAGAATACTGCGAAGCCAGTCGACTGGCCAACGGTGGCAAGTTAAGTTGGTTGGGCAGTGACAAGAGTCCTGAACTTAAAGAAATGAGTGACAAGTCTCATGCCTTGCTACAAGAAATAGAAGCGGCTTACGAAGCAGAAGACGAAGCCATGATGATTCGACTCATCAAGGCTCGTGATAGTCTATGGACTTAAACTTAAATTATTGCGAGTGTGCAAGTAAAAAATCTTACTCGCAAGAGTATGACGCTTACTACTGCAAGTCCTGCAACAAATGGTCTGAGTCCAAGTGTGATGACCCCAACTGTGAATACTGTACAACCAGACCCGACGTTCCACCCAATGACTAAAGTATCAAGCAGTCCAGAAAGAAATACCTTCCAGAAAGAAGGTTATGTCAAGCGTTGTGAAGAAAAAGGTGAGACACCTAATCCCAACTATCTTGAAATGTATAAATCTTGGAGTGACCAAGATGAGGCCAACTTGGTCGATCCCGAGTGGCAGCGAGATAACATGGAATTTGATCTCCGTAGCACTGACTGGATTTTGGCCAAGGTTCGTTCCAGTGACAACTATGCTCAGAACCTGTATGCGGCCATGTGCAACATGCAGTTTCAAAAGATCGAACCATGGCCTATCTTAAAGAACGAACGCTGGAGTGCCAGCTGGCGCAGTGCTGGTGGCATCATTGCAGACATGCAGGGCAAAGGCGACTACATTGATTGGTACTGCTCTGGCATTGGCAGTCAGGACGATGGCTACGGTCTGAGCCATAATAAACCTGTCACGGACTGCGACGGAAGAAACTATGTTCCTGAAGGTACTGTAACTGAAGAAATCGACAATGACCTACGCAAACTTGGTTGGATGCCCGTTGAATGGCAAGATGATTAAATGGTTGACAACATCAAATTAATCGTGTATACTATAACTTAACGTCAACTATCTGAAAGAGTAACATGGGCAAGATTGGTTTTGCATGCAAGTGGATTGACACACCAGAACAGGTCAAAGGTATTAGACCCAAAGACGAGTGTAAGAAGTATCAGACTGGTACCACCACCATTACCTGGCTCAATAGACAAACACGTGAAGTGGCAGAGCAAAAGCTCTGGGACATAATGGTCAATAACATCCAAGCAACAAATTTACTCGTTCAACGAGTAGGGACATTGGATGACAAGTTTAGAATGGTGCGTATTGGCAGTGATATGTTGCCTGCTTACACTGAGCCTAGTTGGAGTTATTTCTGGCGTAGGCATGATGTCAAGGAGTATTGCGCTAAGATGTTCGGCGAGATTGGTGCTATCGCTAGGGCCAATGGAGTGCGTTTGTCTATGCATCCTGGTCAATTCACTGTACTGGCCAGTGCAACGCCGGATATTGTAAATAGAAGTATAGAGGAGTTTGAATATCATGCTGACATGGCACGTTGGATGGGTTATGGACAAACCTTTCAGGACTTTAAGATCAATGTACACATATCGGGTCAACAAGGCCCCGCCGGTATCAAAGCAGCTCTCCCAAGACTCAGCCCCGAAGCAAGAAACTGCATCACCATCGAAAACGACGAAATGTCCTGGGGTATCGATTCGAGCCTAGAGCTGGTCAAGGACTGCGCCTTGGTACTGGACATTCATCATCATTGGATTAAAACTGGAGAATATATTGAAGCGAATGATCCCCGTATTAGCATGGTTATTGACAGTTGGCGTGGCGTTAGGCCTGTCGTACATTATAGTGTCAGCAGAGAAGACTATCTCACTGACCACTGTAGTAATACCTTACCCGACCTAGAACAACTACTGTCGCAGGGTCGAAAGAAAGCTCATCTACGAGCACACAGTAATTTCTATTGGAATGATGCAGTCAGCGACTGGGCTTTGACTCACAGTGACTGGGCAGACATCATGTGCGAAAGCAAAGGCAAGAATCTTGCCAGCTTTGCCCTAGGTGCTAAACAAGACAATCCAGCGATTCATAGCTGACCCGTCAGCACGATAACAGGTAACTGTGTCAGTGGCCATGGGAAGAATTACTCCCAACTGATCTAAGAATTCCAACATACTGGAACATGTACTGGCATGATCCGACTCTGGCAAATCGCAGTTGCTGGCCAAGACTATTTTGCCTGCGGGTAAGTGTTGGCGCCACAGCTTGACATCTATTAGATGTTCGGTGATTAAGTTGACATAGATATTAAAATGGTCCTGTTTGGTGATCACAGGACTGGTGATGTCTGCCAACAATGCATTATACTTCCACTCGGGCGCATTGCATAACTTATTGCTGACATAATTTGCCGGTCCGTCTAGATCGTAGCCAGTGACCGTCAACGTGGGATTCTGTGTCAACATCATCAATGGACCCAGTCCCAACCAAGATCCCTGATAGCTGACATCTGCACCCGGAGTACAATATTCATTGAGCAAGACCTGACTGCGGAATTTACTCAGCAGTTGAAACTCGCTGAGTGCAATATGCCAATCTTCCTGCGGATGTCTGTTGACTGTGTATGCCAGCTGTCCAGCAAATGTTCTAAACCAAGACACGTTGTGATTATCACGTATCTGTTCCAGTGTGCCTATTAGGTTGTGATGTCTTAAAGAGTAGGACGGATCTAACTCTTGCGCCAGTCGAGTGACGCCATTAATTGCCCATTCGATCATTGTATTAAGGAATCAAAGTTTCTAAGTTCGGCTTGTATAAAAACTTGTCTACACTACCTGGCAGTATTAAGTCGTCCACTTTGGCATACCTAACAGTGATACTGACTCGTTGGCCAGCATAGGTATTGGGCACTTCTGTTACTCCGTGATAGAATTTATTACCATTGAATATTACCATAGAATTTAATTTGGGCTTGTGT
>Ga0209191_1000247_pt1 | contig 42881 bp, 47 predicted proteins | sample S_130626_EF_Meta_FD_187320 | JGI IMG/M metagenome (GOLD analysis project Ga0209191, IMG submission 187320) | Freshwater microbial communities from Lake Simoncouche, Canada to study carbon cycling - S_130626_EF_MetaG (SPAdes) (version 2) | ecosystem: Environmental > Aquatic > Freshwater > Lake ...
AGATGGTAGTAGGAACCCAGATCGTGTAAACAACGCCTTCGTTGTTAGCTGTGCTTGGGTCTTGACCGGGGCCAGATGTTGTGGGGTTAGCTGATGTATTGATTGCAGGCAAAGTCAAAGTGACTGCTGCTGCCAAAGAACCACCAACAGCAATGATGCGACCGCCGTGAGCTTCGGGGCTTAATGTTGTGCTTGTTGTGATATCAACTACAGCGGCTGGGCCTTGTTGATAAATGCCGCCCAATGAACGAACTGGGCCTTGAAACGTAGTACGTGCCATGATGTATTCCTTACATACAAGTTAAGTGCATCAGTCTGTATGTCGTCAGCCGGGACTGTCTAATGCACCGGATAAGCCCGGATTAATATGTTTATACCACTTCAATAAATCTAATGCAACAAAAAAGGGAGCCGAAGCCCCCTTTTTCTTTGCCGTTGATTAAGCACCAGCAGAGCCGAACATACCCAATGGATCTGACCAGCCAAAAGAATAACGCTCGCGAGACTTGTAACGAACGTTACCTGTATCGAAATCGCCGTCCATGGAGTTAGCCAAGGGTGAACGAACAAAGTGCTTCATGCCGTTAGGAACGTCTGTGGTCAAGAACCAAGCGTTGGTATCGGTCAAGAAGTGGTTAACGGTATAACCTTCAGAGATTGAACCGTTGTTCTTGATCGCGTTAATGTCGTTATCAGCTGTACCGACACGGAGTTCCGTTTCGAGCAAGCGGGTAGCAACGAATTGCAATGAAGAAGGAACAACCAATTTCTTGGGTTTAGCTGCGATCAACAAGCCACGCTCGTCTGTCCACAAAGAGATTTGAATGACTGCAGACTCCAAAGAAGTCTCATTCAAGTCAGCTGGTGTGGTAGGGATGTTGCTGTTAGTGCCGCCAGTGATCAAAGGATGTGATGCACTGAATAATGCTACGCCGTCACCACCAAGGTAGCTAGAGCTAAAACCGTTGTTCAACACAGCGGCGGCTTTAACTTGTTTGGTGTAAGCCATAGCACGGGCCAAAGCCTTCGTGTAACGTGCAGACAGTGAGTCATACAAGTTATCTTCGATAGCCTCTTCAGTCAAGCTGAAGCCCAAAGCAATGGTTTCGTGGTTGTATCGAGCAGTCCATGCTTCTTGTGCATTGTCATAAGCGATGGCAGAACCCTCGTTTTTGACTGGTGCGGCAGAGAAGCCAGAGAGTTTAGTCTCTTCTTCGAAGCTACGCTCTGATGTTTCAGTTTCGTAGATCTCTTTGTGCTCTTGATCGTAAGTTGCGTATTGCAGACCAAACAAAGCGTTCAGGCCGGGGAGCAACTCTTTAAGCAGTTGTGCGCGTGAAATAGCCATTTTTTACTCCTTAGATACCAGTGGTATCAGTATATTGGTGCAAGTTGAACTTGACCAAAAATTCGTAGTAAGTCGTGGCGGTTGCAGTGGCAGGGCCAGTTGCAGTATCGGGCACAACGTCAACCACACGGACGGGAAGCGTAGCTGTAGTACCGGCGGATGCTCCGTCAATACCATAGTAAGAATCACCAGTGATAGTGCTACCAGTGTTGACAGACAAAGCAACGTTGGCACCAACTAATGCGCGGCTGTAAGCTGTAGGCACTGTTGTTTGACCGCTGCTGGCCACAACTTTGAATAGCGCGTTGGGATCATCCACAACATAACCAAAAGCCAAAGCTGTGGATGTTGATGTAGCTGCGGGATAGAACTGACCCTGAACAGGCTGACCTGAAGAGTTAGTGTACGCGCAACCAACCAACACGCCAACGCTGTCGCCAGAGTTAGAGGTGGTGTTAGCTACCAAGTAACCGTTTGTGTCAATTTTGACGGTATCACCGTTCAAGATTGCGGTTGCATAAGCAGCTGCGATTGGGATTTGACGGATCGCTCCGGCGTAAGGCAAGCCATCCAATCGGTTGATTGGCTTCAGGCCATACGTCTGGGTAACGCTAGGGTATGCCATTTAAGACTCCTAAAAATTTAAGTACCTTTGCCAAAGCTAGACGAGGACTTGTTCTCCCTAAAGAGAGGCATTCTCGGATCGCTCTGACGCATAAGACTGTTATCTACAGCATCCGTCTGAGCTTGTGTTTGTCTAGCAAAATGGGCATTTCGCTGTTCCACAAATTCTTTCGGCGTCTTGCAAAGTAACAGCCCGCCAATTTCAACATTGTCTTTGTATCGACTAGCTGGATCGGCTAACAGTCTAAATTTTGGTTGCTCTTCTAAAGTAACTGGCTCCCAGCCTTCACGCAGTTTGCTTGAAAGGTTACGAGGGTCAGCTGTATTCAAATTAGCAACACGAATCCAACGATAAGAGTAGTCCGGGTGCTTGTCGGGTTCAGGTAGAAGTTCGGCCTGCTGCCACTGTTTAGGACGTTCAGCCATCAATCTATCTTCAAGTTCACGCGGTTTTCTGTTTTCAGCCATTTTCAGGCCTCCATTTCAAGTTTCGCCTTGGCATATTGCTCGGGCGTTAAATTTAGTTTTTTGGCCAAGTTCAGTTCAGATGGATTCAAACGAACCCTCTTAGGTGACGTTGTCCTTGTAGCCGGTGCTACCACCGAGCTTTTACGCACTGGGCGTGTTTCTTGTTCCGCTTCTTCCTCGAATTTCTCCGGGAACCGCTTGCGGATAGTAGCGTCAATCCTACGATAGTACTCTTGTGATGAAACCGCAACACCTTCTCTCTTTAACCTCTCATGGAGGCCAAGAGCTAAACTTGTCATTTCTTCATCTTCTCCAAACCAAGGGTTTTCCTGTTGCCAGACTTGCGCGCTGGGGTCAGGACGAACCTGTTGGATCGGTTGTGGTTGCATTTGTACAGGAGTTTCTTCCTCTTGTAAAGGCTGTGGCCTAAAGTTTTTAACTTTTTCCACTTTCAAGGTTGCTTGGGTAAGACGCTCTTGCGCTTCCATGACCTTATCAGTATCGCCAGAATCATAAGCTTCGCGGTATGCCCGCTTGGCTTCGGTCATCTCCATTTCAACAGCCTTCTGAACCGTGGCAAGCACGTTCTTCTCACTGTTATTAAGGTTTGACTTCAGGCGTTTATTCTCTTCCATTACCCGTTGGGCAAATGAAATAGCTTCTTGCTGTTCACGCAAGGCGTTTTCTTTCTCACGGCGTTCATCGTGAGCCAGCTTCTTCATCTGAATTAGCTTCTTTTTAACTTTGGTAGAGTAGTCTTCAAGCTCATCGTTGTACAGCTCTTCTTTGACTTTCTCTGGCAGAGGAGGCTTATTACGGTCTTCCTCTGGTGTGTTGTCTTCTACGTCAATAATGATCTGGTCATCTTCTTGATCGTCTGCTACGGTGACTTTTACGTCATCCTTTTCATCGGGGAATTTATATGTTTCAGCCATGTTGTTCCTTATTTACGGCGAATACCGCGAGGATCATCTACTACTCCCTCAACAGAATCGTCATTGATCACACGGAATTCTTTGCCGTGAATGACCAGTCGCGTTCCTGAATTGGGTCTAATCAAGATAAAGTCACCCTTCTTGCAGTACGGGCCCGATGGGAATCGGCTCTCGTCCTTGTAGCAATCTGGGCCCATGTCTACTACGAACAACACAGTAGTCAGGGTTTCCTCAACCATGATCGTTTCTTCCGCTTTAATGAGTCCGGACTCTCCATATTCCTTTTCTATCTCTGGGATAGCACAAAGGATTCTGTAACCAGATGGGCGAGGTAGCTGTTTGGCTTTCTCCTCTGGTTTAGTGTTCAAGATCTTGGATAAATCCACGGCCTTGGTAATGTCGAGATTTGAAATCTCACTCGTCATCGTCATCGTTTGTTACTCTTTCCTGTAGGTCTATGATGTATAAACGTGCAGTAAGTAGACCTTTCACCTCTCCGCACATCTTCTTGTACTCCGCATAATCATCAGCCTTGCCATCGGCTATTGACATTTGGAGTTGGGATACTTTGTCATCTATCTTTGACGATAGAAGTTTTAAATACTTGTCGATCATCTTTTGTTCCTCATCATTTCAGCCATCAGTTTGTTCTTCTCTGATTGGGCGTCTTGAGCCAATTCCATCTGATCTTTCTGTATCGTAGCTTGCAGGCGCGCCATATCAATTTCCTTTTGGGTCATGATCCGCTCGCGTTCAATCTGCTGTTGTGATTGTTTTAGCTGGGCATCAGTCGCATCTTTCTGAGCCTTACGCTGTGCCTCTTGCCCCTTAATCTGCAACTCTTGTTGTTGCATTTGAATAAGAGGATCTTGTGCCAACTGCTGAGCCTGTTCTTGCTGAGCCTGTGCTTGGTTGGCCTGTAACAATTGAACACTTGCCTGTGCAACTAATTGAGACAACTGAACTTCTACATCATCAGGCAACTGCTTGTTAGGCGCTGGAAGTGGCACTCCCATTTGCTTCTCAATCATTGTGCGGTAGTAGAAGCCCAAGTGCTCGGCAATGTGAGCCTGCAATGCAGCCATGATCTGGTTGGCCTGTGGGCTTTGGCCTATCGTCTTCATTATCACGGGGTCTTGCATGAACGTCTGGTGCACAGCAATGTGAGCCTGTTGGTCTTGAGTGATAAATGCTTTCAATGGTTCTCCCTTCAATACAGCCATGTTCTCGCTGATAGGATCTTTTGGCATCTCATCATCAGGCAAAGGCACCAATTTATCAGCGTTCTTAACTCCCAGTACATCCAGCATCTGTCTATGTAACTGAGGTAAGTTGTAAATCTGTGGCGCTTGCTGTGCCAGCTGGATTACCGCTTGATACTGAACAATCTTCTGCGCCATCGTGGCCGCATTGGGATCGCTCACAGGAATCACATCAACTAAATCGTAATCTGACTGCTTAGCCTTGCGGGACCCCTCTTCGGGCTCATAAGAGTATTCAGGAGGTGTGTACTCGCGAATGATGTCTCTCAAAAGTGCCAGCTCTTGCTTAAACGAATAGTGGATGCGCGCTTGAACAGCTGTCATCACTTTAAGCGATCTCTCAAGGATGGCCAGTGTCGTTCCAACTGGTGAGTTGGCAGACATATCAGCCACTTGAATGTCAGCTGCAGACGCAAACTTACGGCCTTCTTCAACAATCTTGTCTAATAAAGATGCCAATACTTGTGATGGCTCTTTGTATGGCAAAGCCATGATGTTATCGGCAATTGTCCCGCTAGGTACGTCTACATCGCGCCACTCAGCTGGGCCGATTGGTGTGTCATCTCCCTTAACCCGCAGGCCGCGAGTCTTAAATCCACCGGGAAGGTTGGCCAGAGTCCCTGCGTCCACCAGCTGGCGCAGAATTGACGTACCAGACTTGGCAAACGCTCCAACTAAATGAATCAAACCAAAACAATAGAAGCCAAAGCCGGGCACATAACCATAGTGAACGTAGTGCTGGCGCTTGGTGTGTAATTTATCGCCTTGCTTCCAATTCCTACGGATGGCCAGACACTTCATGCTTCCATGTTCAATGGTCACAATATAAGGCAGGCCGATTCCCGTAGGTTCGCCGTCTTTATCGGTGTGTTCGTAACCTGGGATGTCCAGATCTACGTTAATCTCAAGAAGTTTATAGCGGTCATCCGACAAAGCGCGGAATCCCATCTTCTCGGCGATCTTTTTCTCTACTTCATCCAACATATTGTTGGGTTCACCCAAGTCAATGTCAGCATAGAAGCCCGCAACCTGTAGTTTTCTCAGCTCATTCTCAGTCTTACGCATAACGTGCGTAACACGGGGGGATGTCTGGATATTAGACGCTCCATAAGGCACAACCAAATCTTCAGCTGGCACAAATATAGACGTCTGGCGGTCAAAGTTGGGGTCAAAGTACACCTTCTTAAAAGCATTACCCGACAATCCCAATCCCCAGACCATCCTCTCATGCTCTGGACGGAACTCTGTCATCACATCAGTCAACTGATAGTTCATATCGTCTTGAACACGGACGGCAGCGTCTTTTTTCTCAGGGGTTTCTTTGCCGATAATCTGGGTTTTCACCGGTCCCGCAGCCGGGAACGTGCTCATCATGATCTCGGCTTGGAATTTCACCAAAGCTTCTGACAATAACGGGTGGTAAACCCCGCAAGCACCAATCCAAGGGTCAGCTCTCTCTTCAATCTTCATCCCCAAGAGCTCTAAACCGTCTACATACGTCTGCATCCAGTCTTTTCTTGAGTTGACATCATCGTCATAGTCACCAACTAGGTCAGTCACTATCCCAGCCACTACTGAATCATCAAGAATTTCAACTAAGTTAGCGTCAAAATCGTCCTCATCTTCGCCGCCAATCTGAATTTCCACACCATCCATGTTAATTGTCACCTCTTCAGGGTCAACAATCTCGATCTCAATACCTTGATCGTCTTCTGTCTCAGGCATTAGGGACTCAATACCCTCTGGTGCGGCGTAAAGTGATTTTTCAATGGACATATTTATCCTTAGTAGTAAGAAACCTTGCGTCTAAACGAGCGAACTTCGTCCTCTTCGTCAGTCTGCAAGCGTATAAACCCGCCTTTTCTGAACCTTATCAGAGCTTGCGTGGATGAGTCAACCAAGTCATCATGGTCAGAGTTGGGAAATGCCGCCATCTCTTCCATTAACTCATCAGCCCAGCGCGTAGCTGGCGCCCAAACCTTACCACTGGCAAACAAATCAGATACAGAATTGATCCTCACCATCTTATCATTACCCCTAGATGGCGTAAACTCCTGAACAGGTATCCCCATCGCCCGTAATTCATAAATCAACGGCGCTCCAGAAGCCTTGGCCTCAACAATAAAAGCATCAGGCTCCCACTCCTTATAGTGGTTAAACGCCTTCTCCTTTAACTCAGGAAACTCCATCCTCTTCTTAAACGCATCTAACAAAATAATATTTGCGTCATTCTGGTTCTCGTTCAAATAGAACACCCCCCAAGTCGTACACGCCGAGTAATCTGACCGCTCGTTTTTCGTAAACGCCGTATCCCAAGACTGGATCACAAACTCACACTTAGGTGGGTCTTCGTCTTTCCACTCTTTCCACCACTCTCTCTTAACAATCGCGCCCTGCTCACTTGTAGGGCTCTGTTGATACTGGGCGTTCCACTTAGATGCTGGAAGTTCAGACTGCAAGGCTTCAAGTTCTTCAAGACTCCAAAACTCTGGCCATAAGGGTTTGCCACTAGGTAATATCGCTGGAAAGTCAATGACCTCCCAATCATCGTTCCCGTCCTTCTCTATAGAGGACTGCAAGATCCTGCCCGTCAAATCCCTCTTAGCCCAGCGCGTCATCACGACAATGATCGCTCCACCAGGCTGGAGTCGTTGGCGCGGGCCAGAGGTGTACCACTCATAAACTTTATCAAAGACAGAAGCATCACTAGACGCAAGGGCGGCTTCTTGCTCAGAGTGGGGATCATCAATAATCAATAGATCAGCACCCTTACCCGTCACCGTTCCACCAACACCAATCGCAAAGTATTCACCATTCTTATTCGTAGACCACCGCCCAGCCGCCTTACTGTCTGACCTCAAATTAACATTAGGGAATATCCTAGAGAACGGCTCACTCGCCACTAAGTTCCTAACCTTACGTCCAAAACCAACCGCCAGCTCCGCCGTATTTGAGCACTGGATAATCTTCTTACTAGGGTCCCGTCCCAAAAACCACGCCGGTAACATATAAGAAGCAAACTCAGACTTCGTATGCCGTGGAGGCATATTGATAATCAACCTCTTAATCTTCCCAGTCGCAATCTCTTCAAACTTTCTAGCCATTACCTTATGGTGCCGCCCGTCAATGAACCCCGGCCACATCGCATGGGCAAACTTATTGAAATCATCAAAGGCCTCCTCTCTCTGTTGGCTGGCTTCTAATGCGTCAAGGTCGTCAAGGTAAGAGGCTTGTTCGTTAGAAGGCATCTTAAAGAAAGTCTGTGCAGCTTCCTCGGCTTCTGTCTTCGGGAGATTTAAAGCAAACATCACCCTCCTGACAAACAAGTCAATCTCTTCTTGCTTCTCCAGTTGTTGCTTTTTGTTCAAGGCAAGTTCCTCAGTTTTAAATATGACGGCCTAACACTCCGAGCAGAATTCTTCGCCCGCCTGCATATCCCCAAGTCACACAGCTTCTTCACCACCCGATGAACATTCCCCCGCCCCCTGTCCCCAGTATGAAACATGATGTCATCTATAGACGGCCCATACCCAAAGTTCCTCCAATACTCATCTATCACAAGGAACACAGTCCTCTGCTTCTCAGTCATACACGCCCCTATACACGCATCTAGCGTATGTTTAATTGCTTCTTTATTCTTATGTATCATTGTAAGAAATCAGTAAGTTTGATATTAACAGTGTTAATTAGCTTTTGTAAGTTTCATGCAAGGTTTGAATTAACACTGTTAATTACCCCCCACCCTTTTTTGTATAGAAACACATAAGGGGGGTTATTCCTTATCAAAGTCGCTGACAACATCAGTAATTTCAGAAGGCCCCCCACCCTCTTTTTTTGTTGATGTTTGAATGAGTGAAACAGTATGTGATAGGGCGCCCATGGCAGGCGGGCCTTCGTGCGGGGCCCCGGGTGGCGTGGGGTGCGCGCTGGCCGCCTCCGAAGTGCCATCACCCCGAATTTCTTCTAATAAATCTAGCGCGTCTGCAGCTGGGCCGGCGCTGGGTGCCCGGGCCTGCAGCCTATCGAGTAGCCGGGCCCTGATGTCTGAGCTCTTATGAATGACAGTTGTTTCTTTGCGTTCTAAGAAGGCGCCCACTTCGAACAGCTGGCCAATCAGCTGCAAGGCTTTCATGCGCTGGGCCGGCGGGAAATCTTCGTCAATGGAGTGTTGCACCAGCTGTTGCACCAGCAAGGCCTTCAATTGTGCTGGTGTCCGATGTTTCTCCGCTTCAATCGCTAGCTTATACGCTTCGACCTCTCGCTGTATTCGCGTATCAGCGGCGAGCTTATACGGCGCCGTTACCATTGTGCTGGGTGCTGGCTTTGGGTTATGGCTGCGCCTATATGCTGCGGCTTTAGTCTCTCCCATGGCCAAGGCATGAGCGAAGGCTTTCATTTTGTGCGTGAGCTTTGGTGTTTTACCCTCTCCGCTTGATAGCAACGACTCTATCGGAACTTGATCAAGGCCGGCCTTTATCTGCGCGCGCGTGAGTTTCTGTGGCATGGTGTTTTCAATGGGTATGAAATAAGAACCCCGAAGATAGCAGGCCCCGGCCAACAATGCAAACCACTTGCACCAGCTGGGCCGGGCTGGTGTTATCGCATTACAGCAGCTGCAGCACCGAATAAATGCCCCGGACCAATTAACCAGGATTAAAACCGGCCAAAAATTCGACCCAAAAAAACGCGCCGCTTTGCCCCTGATTATTTGCTGCAGCCTATACGCAACGCCCGCAAAAATATTTTGCGTTATCTGTATAAAACCCCCTTGACAGACAACACATGAATTAAGAGAATGACTATTCATGTTTAACCACCACCCGAAAGGCACACTATGAAACCTCTCTACCTTATCGCTTGCAGCGGCGCCAAGCTGGACCACATCGCACCAGCTGCAGAGCTGTATCAGGGCCAAGCATTCAAGCTGGCCATGCAGGCCGCAGAGCGCGCCGGCGCCGATGTAATCATTCTCTCGGCCCTCCATGGCGCCGTAAGCACAACGCGCCAGCTGCAGCCCTACAATCGCGCCCTTACTGACATGAGCACACACCAGCGCCGGGTATGGGCTGCAATGGTTGAACAGCAGCTGCAGCAGCATAAAGGCCGGGCCGTTACTGTGCTGGCCGGTAAACACTATGCCGCAGCTGTAGAGGGCTGGCCCAATGTATCGCGCCCGCTGGCCGGGCTGGGCATCGGCCAACAGCTGGCAGCGCTTAAGAACCTAAACACCACAGTTAAAGAGCTTGAAGCGCTCGAAGAGCTGGCCCTTACCGACTACCGGGCCGAAGAGGCCGACCGCCGGGCCGCTTGGGCCGCCGGCTGGGATATTGGCAGCAGCGCCGTTTTGCTGGCCAAGGTCCGATTAGGAAAAATACGCGAACAGCTGCACGAGCTGGACCACGAAGCCCAGCGCGAAGCCCGGGCCGATTACGACCAGCGCGCCGCGCTGATGCTTGACGATGCATAAACCCACCAACTGAAAGGCAAACAATGATACTCACAACACCCGACCAGATAGCGCGCTATCGGCTGGCCACCCTGCGCGCCGCGCTTAAGCTTGAAATAGCCGGCATGAAGCGCCGGGGCCGTAGCGCTTATTCAATCCTTAAAGATGAAGGATTCACCGGCACCCGCGCCGCCGTACTGCAGCAACTTAACGAACAACTTGAAAGGTCCGATCATGAGCAAGCTTGAATTATTTGAACGCGAGACAAACACCTACCGGGACGGCTGGGCCGGCCTAGACAGCTGGGCCCATATCGGCACGGCCAAGCTGCTACAGCAGCGCATGACGCGCGAGCCCGAGGGATACGATGACGGCGGCGCCTATCTTGCAAAGGTTATCGCGCCCAGCCACTTAAAGGGCCGCGACCTATCCCGGGCCATCGCCGCGACCATGGGCGGCAGCAGCTGCAGGCACGAACACGACTGCTGTGGGTGCCCGAGCACCAGCGCCAGCGTTAAACGCACCAGCGCGCGAGAGTACAGCGTTCATTTGCGCGTGTCATACAACTATTGAAAGGCCAAAAATGAGTTATCCATTCAAGGCCGAGCAACCCGGCCACGCGCTGCCCTATGGCATAGAACACGCCAACGACCCGGAAGGGGAAACAATCCTACATTGTGAATGGTTCGCGACCGAGGCCGAGCGCGATCACCAGCTGGCATTTTGGCTGGCCTACAACGAGGCCGACCAATGAAACACCACCAACACCGACAACACTACAGCCCAGCAGCAGAGCGCGCAGAGTTACGCGCTGCAGCTGGTGCAGACTTCGCAGCCGTTTTGCTAGTGGCCGGCGCCCTGACTGTGGGCGCCCTTTTTTACTTCGATATTTTTACAAAGGGGTTTTAATCATGGGAAACAGAGCCGTTTTAACATTCAGCACCGCCGGCAACGCGCCCGCGATATATCTACATTGGAACGGAGGCCGCGCGAGCGTTCAAGGTTTTATAGACGCGGCCCGGGCGCTGGGCCTGCGCCACGCGCCTACAGCTGCAGCACAAGCCGAGGCCCTCGACCAGCTGGCCGAACTATTGGCCCGGCACTATTTCCGATGCAATGTTGGAATGACAGTCTACCGCCAGCAATACGGCGCCAGCGACCGCGACAACGGCGACAACGGAACCTATTTGCTGGGCCGTGATTTGTCCATAATCGAGCGCTTTTATAAACCCGGCCCCGATGAAATAAACCCGGCCAAAACCGCCGCAATAGCCGAGCGCATTACAGCCAGCGCCCCCGCATTTAACTGAAAGGCCCGTTATGCTTTACACATTCATAAGGAACAGCGGAAACCGTAAAACCGGCCCGCTGCCAGTTACCTACAACCTCCGCAAAACTTGCCCGCCCGGCTGCGCGCTTTATCGCACCGGCTGCTATGGTGAAGACTATTTCACGCGCATAAGCTGGGACAAGGTGCCCGCGCGCGGCGTACCAATTCACCAGCTGGCCGGCCACATTCAGAGCCTACCGCCGGCCCAAGTGTGGCGCTTTGCCATTGTCGGCGACTTACCCGGAGAGGGTGAAAAAGTAGACCCCTACGAGCTGGGCCTAATCGTGAAGGCCAACAAAGGCCGCCGGGGTTTCACCTACTCACACAAGCACACGCCAGAGGCCTTGGGCTGGATTAAACACGCCAACAGCTGGGGATTCACAATAAACCTTAGTGCAGACAATGCCGGCCACGCCGACCAGCTGGCAGACACCGGCGCCGGCCCTGTGGCCGCTGTGGTGCCCATGGACACCCCGAAGGTGAGCCACACCCCAGCCGGGCGCCTAATCGTGATCTGTGAGGCACAAACCCGCGAGGAAATAACTTGCGAGTCATGCGGCAATTTTGAGCCATGGTGCAGCCGATCAGACCGCGATTTTATAGTTGGCTTTCGGGCCCATGGATCGAAGGCCAAGCAAACCGACAAGCTGGCCCGCAAAGTCATTCCAATTTTGAAAGGTTGAATCATGCTTAAAACAATGCGCGCAAAATATCCCGGAAAGTGCAGCCTATCAGGCGCCCGCATAAACCCCGGGGACTTCATCATTTACAACACCGAAACCAAAACGGCCGAGCTGGAACCAGACGCCGACACAATCCAATTCACCAGCACCAGCCCCCGCGTGAGCGATGTTTTCAACATTTCGGGCCGCGAGTTCTACCGCAACAAGGCCGGCCGGTGCCTAGACGCGCCATGCTGTGGCTGCTGCACTATCTGAGGCCCATCATGACCGATCAAGAAATAATCAATTACTACTACGGGCCCCGGCCCGGGTTAACGCTGCAGCAGCTGGCCATCATGACGGGCCGCACCACCGCGCAGCTGTGCAAAATTTTATTTGACTGAGGCCCATCATGAAACAAACTGAGCAAACCTACATCAAAGCCGGCTACACAGTCGCTCGGGCCATACGGGCTAAAAACGCAGCGCGCGCCCGGGCTGCAATCCAAAATTATGATTTTCTGCTGGCCCTTGAATCGAAGGCCGACAGGGACGAGGCCCGGCGCCTTTATGTGCGCGGATATAACGAAGGCCAGCACTAACCCACCACCACCGACCACGCACCGGCCCCCGGGCCGGACAGGCCGCCCGCAAGACCAGCATACAAGCTGGCAGCATGAGGCTATTTATAGAAGTATTCCAGCCAGTAGAACGAGGCTATTCCTAATTAACAATGTTAATTAACTCAACAAAACGGAGATTTTTAAATGCCAAATTGGTGCTCAAATTCATTAAAAATTGTCGCAACAAATACCGACTCAGAGAACAAACTAGCGCAGATTGTGCAAGAGCTGGCGCGCGCTGTTGCCGCGAAAGAAAACCCCGCGATCTTTCAAATGATCCGCCCGGTGCCTGAAGACCTGAAAATTACAGCCGGGTTTCTCGGCAAAGGCACCCCCGAACAGGCCGAACTTGAAACTTTAGAGGCCGACAATCTAAAGCATTACGGCTATAAAAATTGGCATGGTTTCTGTATGGCAGAGTGGGGAACCAAGTGGGACATGAGTATTGCAGACAGCCCCGAGGTTTACGAGATCGAGGGCAACGCCGTGACAATCTACTTTGACACAGCTTGGAGCCCACCTGAGGGCATCTATCACGCCTTAGAGGCCATGGGATTCAAGGTCGAGGCCACCTACATAGAGCAGGGCATGGGTTACATTGGTTATTACAGGGACGGGGTAGATTTTTGCACAGACATGGCACAGCTGCACCCAGTAACCGACAACGAAGAAGATGAAGACGAGTTCTTTCACCTATGCCAAAACATAGACAAGTTCTTTGAAGATGCTGGCTTCGATCACTCACCACCTAACTTTGGAGGTTAATCATGAAAACAACTATTCAAGCAGAAAATTGGGGCCTATCATTCAAGGGCAGCCCAGAGGGCGCCAAGTATGTCATTGAGCTATTTAGTGAGGCCTTTTATTCTGATGGTAAAGACGCCCCAAATTTTATCCGGGATTTTATTTTCAACATTGAAGTGGCCCTGCAAGATGCTGGCTACCTTGATCAAGACTTTAACGAGACAAAACCATGATCACCAAAGAAGATGTAGAAGACTCGATCACTTACAAACTAACCGGGGCCCTGATGCTGGCGGCAAGTATTCTGTCTGATGCACAGGAGTTGCTGGCTGTAGGGGACCGGGCCCGGGCCAACGAGCATATCAATGACGCCAAGCGCGTGATCTTTATGGTCATGGATAACGAGCTGGACCCCGGCATTCGCAAAGAACTATAAAAACCCGCGCAGGGATTCGGCAGCCAACTGGGTGCCAATCCTCTGCTCGGCATCATTGAAGTCCTCTCCAGCCTCGCCTAACCAATAGAACGAGGCTATTTTTTTGGCTGTGCCCACGCCCATTGCATCGTTGTCAGCGATCACCAAAGGGTTCCTTAAACTCTTAGCCACTTCAAGCATATTCCCCGCAGAGAAACACACATGAATCGTATAGCGCTCGCGCAAATACTTCATGGCCCTACGCACAGACATACCCGTGGCAAACCCCTCACACAGAATATTGCGGCCCTTGTTGTCAATGATCAGACTGGCCCCCTTGGTCTGCTGCCCTGACAGAAAGCGCTTTGTGCCGTCTTCCTGAATGAGCTGGCAGCCAACCAAATGCTGACCAATCCTCATCGGCAGAACAAGCAGGCCATTCCAAACCAATCCCTTATCGGGGAAACCCTTGCGAATCAAATAGGGGTGTTGCTGTTTAAGGGCATTGTTCAGGATAAATGCGGCCTTGTCTGCAGCCTTACGCTGACGCAGCTCATGTTCGCGCTTGGCCTCTTCCCTCTTGGCCGCAGCATGAGGGTCGGGTATAAACGGCTCGCTGGATTTATAAAGTATATGCCGATCATGCACAGCGAAGTTAATGATCGCGCCCTTGTGGCCATCAAAGATGTAGGCGCCGTTCTGCTTCCGAGGGTGATCATCAGTCCCAACACGCACCCAGCGATCCAAGATTAGATCTTTAATCATGAGGCCATGATCCCTTGCGAATTCTTCGAATGTCATTTGTTGGCCTTCGATTTTACCCAAGCAATGTTGCGTGACTTAATCCACGCGCTTGTCTTGTACGATATAGGAGCGGGATTTGTATGCAGCCCACGGGGATAGGCGCCATACTTTTCTTTGTACTTAACAGCCGCATAGCCCTCTTTGTATCCCCTTGCCTTGGCATAAAAGATCAGCTCAGAATAGAACTTTTGATTCTCTGACACCAGCTCGCGCTTGGTCATCTCCAGCTCTGTCAGCTGGCCGGGGACATTCAGAACTTGCTTTTGTGCTTTCTCAAACCCGCATTCACCGCAAATTCTGTCAGGCCAAACCCATAAAGTCTTACAGGCCGGGCACTTGGCTTCGGTCTTTTCCTTTTCTGTTGGCTCTTTCTTTGCTGTCTCGGCGCCATTCTGCAGCTCGGTCACGCCCTCATCAAAAAGCTTGTCCCACTCTTTTCTAAACCGAAGGTAATTACCCGAATGATCTAACCACAAACCATATTCTTTACCATCGTATGGCCGCATGATCCGGCCCATCTGCTGCACATGGCTGCTAAATGACTTAGAGAATGGCCTGGCTGACACGCCAATCATTACATCAGGCACATCAAAACCTCTGGTCAGTATGTCTGTGGCAATTAGTCCGTTGATTTTCGTATCAGGCCTGCTGAAATCCTCAATTGTCTCGGCTTTGAACTCGTCATCCTCTTTGTAACTGATCGAAACAAAGTTATAACCGCGCTCATTAAACTGGCGCACAAGGTCGCGGCCATGCTCAACACCAGAGGCAAATACAACTGTCTTGCGTGGGCCGCCAAACACTTCATTTGTTTTGTTAATCCACTCTTCGACAATGTCACCCGTAATCTTCATGCCGCGCTCGGAAACATCATCTGAAGACCATTCGCCTGCAACCTTCTTAGCGCCGGTCATGTCAATTTCTTTTGCGATAAAGATCTTAAGGGGCGCCAGCCACTTGTCCTCAATCAGTTCACTCGTAGATTTGGCACCCACAACATTGGTATAGGTGTCACCCAAACCATTGGTAAAAGGCGTTGCCGTGAGGCCGATCACCCTCATGTCAGGGCGATCTTTAACTAACTGAATGATTTGCTTGCGCTGCACATGGCACTCATCAATGATGAGCATAGACACATCAGGGAATGTGGCCCTGCTTTCTAGCGTCTGCGCGCTGCATACTTGGATCTTTTCATAGGGCCTGTAGCGCCAATGATCCGCCTGCATAACACCGTGATTGATGTTGTAGTTACCAAGGCGGGTGCTGGTTTGATTGACCAACACGATGCGGTCTAGCACCATCGCTACATTCTTGAGTTTCTTGGCCTCTTCGAGCATGATGGCCATGGCCACCTCTGTTTTGCCAAACCCTGTGGGTGCGTAAAGCAGCTGGTGTTTGTGTCCATCTACAAAGCCTTGAGCAAGCTTCTCCACGACTTCCGCTTGATGCGGTCTTAAACTAAGCATTTGATTTCTCCTACCGGGATACCGCCCGGCTTCGGTTTATTTAGATTCTAGTGCCTTTTCTGCCCTCTCAACGCGCTTCTTCCAATAAGTTAATTGCTTGATCATCTCAGCATTTTTGTTTTGGAATTCATTGCGCGATTGGGTCATGGTACGCAGCTTAAACTCAAGGTCTTTGACCTCGGCCCGCAGCGACTCAATGGTTTCTTGAACTTCTGTCCTGGCCTTCTCGGACACAGGCAATGTTCGGATGGCCAGCATATCTTTGAGCTTTGTATTCTCTTCTGATAATGCTGTGTGCTCGATAGCCAGCTCATGCATCTTATCTTCTTCGGTGTATTCGGGCTCGGGCTCGGGCGCTGCCTTGGGGCCACGGCCAGTTATATTAACGCGCTGACCATTCTTGTCTACCCGCGAAGCAGCTTCCAATCCCATGGCCTTGCGAACACGACCAACTGTCATTGACGATACATCGCAGATCAGGGCAATCTCCACATCGGTCTTCTCACCCAACTCAATGTCTTCCAAGGCCATTTGAACCACATAGCGGCGTTCTTCGGGGGTGCGTGGCTTACCGTGCTTACCATTGGCCTTCAGACAAGCCAAGAACGCATCGCGCTTGGTGCCTTGATTGACTGCGGCCTCAATGTCCAAGAACCCGGCGCGCTTATGTGCGTGGAATCTGTGGAAGCCATCGCTGGGCCAGTAAGATTTGCCGTCAAACCATAAGTCAATTGGCGGAAACTTATCTTTGCCCTCAAGCAATACTTCTGTGTAGTGCTGGACCAAGGGCTCGTCAATCTCTTTGCGGGGCTGGGTGCCGCCATCAAGGCGAATCTTTTGTAGCTTAATTCTTTCGGTCATTGTTTTCCTTTTGTTGATGCTCTTTTTGAGGCTCTGTTTGCCCAGCAGGCGGCGCAGTGCCATTTTGTGTGGTTAAGTTGGATGCCGCCCTCTGGCGGCTTCATTTCGTTGCAGTTATTGCACTCCTTGTGTTGATGTACCGGCTGCTTACCGCCAATTGTTAATTGTTGTTTTGCAAATCCATTCACTTCTTCATGCTCCTTACATAGATGGCAAAGCTTGCCGTTGTGTCTCCGCCGTTCTTCATGTTGTCAAACTCTTTGGCCACCTCTTCCAAGGTATCGTTGCGAATCTTGTTGGTGATGGGGTCAAGCTGGCGCTGAATCATCTGACGCTTGCGCCAACCCAACGCCTTCTCCCATATGTTCAATTCTTGTTCACTCATGCTGACCGCCTTTCTTCAGAATCTGCTAACACCTTGCCCACCTTACTCAAGTAAACAACATTGCTTGTGTCTTCATCAACCTCAACATCCTCTGATGGGGCAGTAAAGCCGGCTGCTGTTTTTGCCTGAAGCTTTGGTGAGATAACATTGCATTGATAGCCTGCCCACTCAAACTCTTGCAGGCCGCGAATGTGCTCTTTGACCACCGTGATCTTGTCGCCGTACTTTCTTTCGTGTTCTTTGACGTAGTGAACAATCTTCTTTGCTTGGCCGGTTGGCGTCCTGATAGTCTTGTCTCTGTCTTTGAAATAGTACGGAGTCTGGTCATTATTAACGCCAAAAGTCACGCGCTCACCATTCTTTTTAACAACCACATTCCAGCGGTTATCGCGCTCTGACCACCAGTCATGCATCGCAACAAAATAGTTCTGAGCAATGATCTTGCACTCATTAACAGATCTTTCTTCATCCTCAAGATATTCTGCTGGGCCCCATGATTTTGTATAAAAAACAGTAGCTTTCCCATTTGCCTTGCGAGAGTTTGAGCTCTTGGCTGGGACTGTGTGGGGCCTTGTCTTTAATTCATCACAGAAGCTTATGACCCCCGTCTTTCTGTTTACTGTGATGTACATATTGACCCACAACAATTTGCCATCCATATCAAAAGACATTCCAAATTGATACGGAACGCCCGTTGCCTTTGATACGTGCCAAGGCAGCTTGTTCATCTTAATTGCAAAAATAAACTTCGCGTAAAATCTCTTTTGGGTGTTAACAGTATGCTCAGACGATTGAGAAATGCACATTAAGGCCGGTAGTGGTTTGGTCACATCAACCAGCCTCTTCTCATTATCCCAATACATAAGCAGAGGGTTTGGCACATGGACGCCAAGCTTTTTTAGGCCAACGACAGAGTCTTTTGCAATCCAAGATCCGTCCATTGTTGGCAATTTAACATTGTTAAATGTGTGCTCAAGCTTATCCAGCAGCTCCGAGAAGTCTTGACGCCTTTCTTTGTTGTACTTACGGGGCTTGCGCGGCTCTGGCTTTTCCTCTGGCACCGCCTCTGGGATGGATTTAACGCTGGTGGTTCTGAAGTATGTAAACAGCTTGTTTACAAAGTGCCGAACTTTGTCTGCAAGTGAGTGTGCTAGGGCTACCATGCATTTTTCTCCTTTAGTTTCTGTTCTGCAAAATCAACAGCCAGCTCCCAGACTTGCGCTTCAGCGGTATTGAACAGTAATCCGTTCTCAAGTACGCGCTTGCCATTCCTTTCTTCATCAGTCAGGCCCTCCCACTCGCGGTCATCGAGCTGCTCCACCATGTCGCATATGCCGGCATAGCAAGTGGGGCAAAAAGCTACCGGGATAATCCCGATGTAGCCCTGAATGCCGCCTTCGTCATCTGTGAAATCACATTGGCAAACGCTGCATTCGTGGTCTGTTCCAACATGGTTAAAGCCTTCAATCATGCGTTTTTCTCCTTAAATTTTTCTTCCACCAACACCTTAAAGATGAATGTGTTCAGGTGATCGGTTGGCCAGCTGGGTAGCTGTTTGATGATTCCCAAAGTCTCGGCATTAGTCAGGTTCTTCCAACGCTTCTTGGGCTTTCTTGGCTTAAATACGGGCACCCTTGGGTCAGAGAAGAAGTCAACATTGTCAGACCATGCCGCCCAAGTAAACAACCAGCGCCACATCATGTCTTGGTTTCGGCGTTTGTATTGGTACTCTGCCATTCTCAGGCAAGCTTCTTGTCCTGGCTTCATGTGTTCTTCTCCTTTAGTTTGGCTTCAATGGCTCGGACGCAATCTTTTCTAGTTACCAAAGATTCCCAGTCAATTAAGGCAATATCTTCATCAGTCAGCCCAACCCATGTGCTCTTCGCCATTGCATCGACTGCCCTGTATACGCTGGTCTGCGTCTGATACATCATGCCGTCAATAAATCCGCGCTCGTAGTCTGGCCCTTGGTCAAGCCGTGGCTTACGCAAAACCCATTTATCGGGGTCTGTTGGGTGGTCTTCAAAGTATGCGGCTGTCATGTGTTCTTCTCCTTGAGTTTGGCTTCAATAATTTGATAAATTTTTCTCAAAGTGGATTCTGTAAAGGCTTTGTCAATTTCCTCATCCGTCAGCCCTACCCAAGGGCGAACGTAGTCTTGAATGTCATCGTCATCTAACTTGCGGGATGGTTTTCTAAAGATTAGTTTCTCTGACTCGGTTGGGTGTGGCTCAAAGTAGTAAGGCTGACCCTTGATCTTTGCTTCATGAGCTATGCGCGCAAACTCATCATCTTCTTCTGTGCGGATCATGATTCCTCCTGTAGTGAAATGGGAATATAGAAGCAGGCCTTGCTCTTGCTGTCCTGCACATTAACAACGCCGTTACCGCGCGTCTGCTCGGGGTGATCTACCCAGCGCTTACAGTTCTCACACTTGGAGCTGTAAACAACTGGCTTACATCTTGTGTATTCAGGAAGCAGAGGAGTCATTTCTCTCCTTCAGCATGGCGTCTGCCATAGAGTAGGCGTCCATTGAAAGGCCATCCATCCAACCATTTGGATCAGTTAAATCCAAATCTTTTCCTAAGAAATTAGTTATAAACGATTGCATGGCCTTGGCAGCAAAGTAATCCCTTAGATCCATACCGCCTTCACCGCCTACAGCTGTGACACGCGCTTCGTTATTAACACTGATAGTGTGGGTAGGAAAAGCTTTCATACACGACTCCAGAACAAAAGAATTCCGGCAATAAGTACCACAAAGAAGATGACAACCACCGGCCAAAATGGTTGCTTTCCATACGGCCCACTGATGGGCTCACTATCGCAGTTAAACGCTTCGTGCATCGTGCGTGGATAACGCTTTGTTGTTTCATTCATACTTGCCTCCTGTGTTAATAATATAACTCATGAATAAATCACAAGTCAACTGTTATGTTACCAACTAAAAGCCCTCTTACCCGTTGACCCTCCCTCCCCCCCCAGAGGGTAGGTGTAGGACAGTCAACGACTCTTTATCAAGGAGCTTTGCCCAGTTAGTGAGCTACCGGCCAGCCAAGCCGCCCTCCCCTGAGATCCCGATAAGGTCAGTTTTCACCGGCCCCAACGATCAACTCCCAGCGTACTAGGGTATTTGTCTTTCGACATCCTTGTTTATTCCGTTCGATTACTCTACTTGGAGGTGCGGGTCACACCGAGGTTCTGTGTTCTTTGAGTTCAGCCCATACAGGCCATTAGCTAACGCGCTCTGACGGCTGCGTTGCGGGTGAGACTGGGACTGCTCACATGAAGCAGTGTTTTCAAAACATTTCGTCCTCTCAGGGGCAACGGCGCTAACCCGTTACACAATCCCAGTCTCAAAAACAAAAAAGCCACTTACAACTGCCCCGTTGCGGTTCCCCTAGACGGGGCGAGGCAGATGTAAATGGCTTTCAAGGTTGACCGCAACGACAACAGCTCGTTTATATCAAAGATATTTGCGTTGTGCAATACCCTATGAAAAAAAAGTTTCCCATATTAACACTGTTAATATGAAAAAAGCCCCCGAGTGGTTAGTTCGGGGGCAAAGCAAACCCAACAAAGGAGAGTGGCAACTGCAAGTTACCGGAATTTATTCTACATCAATCTCCGTGAACTGCAATAAGAGCTGCATCAGCATACGCTTGGCCGGCACCCTTTTTATCCAACTCCCTCCAGAAGGGCCACATCTGTATGGCCAATGTCCTTGACGCATCTTTGTCCTGACCAGTAAGACCCGCGCGCTTCTTCCATTGACTGGGTGTCACCATCGTCACAGGTATCTCAAACGCACCAAGCACACCTTGGATCACGCCAGCTGAGTGACCGAAGGAGAACATCGAAGCCACGCCTTGGCCGGGCATACTGCCCACCAGCTCAACATACGCATGGAGCTTTTTATTCAATAGCCAGTACGGCCTGATCTTGGCAGCCAAAGCAGAAGCATTCACCCGATTGGCCGAGCCCGTCTTCATTGTTGGCATCCGGTGCCACTCAATAGGAGAGTTTGGTTCCAAAAAAACTATTGCACCAGACAGGCCGGGGTCTATTCCAATTTTGATCATATTTTTCTTTCAAAGGTATTGCAAGACATGAATATATGTGGGTACAATGTGTTGCCATTATAACCAAAGGAGATCCAGATGACAAGGCGAGAGTTTTCTTTTCAGTTTGAAGACACCACGATTTGCTTCGTGCAGCTGTACCACGACTGTTGGATTTGCAGTTTGCCCAACCTTCCAGCCGAAAGACTTAGGAAGAGACTTTTAGGTTCCGACCTTTCTGTTGACGAGCTTGACCTCTCACTAAGGTTAAGAAATTTTCTAAAGTCAGAAAACCTGACAACCATTTATGACGTAATCCAACGAACCGAAAACGAAATATTGAAGTGCCCAAATATTGGACGAGGCTCACTCAAGGATTTGAAGGCCGCCTTGGCCGCATTCGGATTTGAACTTAGGAAGTTACGCATATGATTATCACAAACAAATACAACTTACCTCAAACCTTCGTGAACATCATGAAGCGGCCTACCTACTCCAAGGGTAAGGCAAACATCTCAGCCACCGAGCTGTTGAACTCTCCGCGCATCGTCCAGCTGCGTAAACTGCACGAAGACAAGATCGAGACTGACGTTACAGAGATGGTCTGGTCTATCTTTGGGACGGCCATCCATGGCGTTCTTGAGCATGGTGCAGATGAGAACCACATGATTGAAGAGCGCTTACACGCAAAGCTTGATGGCTGGTCTATCTCTGGTGCCATTGACTTGCAGATTGTCAATGAGGACGGGACTGTAACGATCAACGATTACAAGACTACGGGCGCTTGGTCTGTGATGAACGAGAAGATTGACTGGGAATATCAGCTCAACATCTACGCATGGTTAGTTGAGAAAGTTAAGGGTGATACGGTTTCCAAGCTAGAGATCGTAGCTATCATCAGAGACTGGTCACGCCGTGATGCCGCTATGAAGGCAGGCTATCCTGACGCGCCAATTAAGGTGATCCCGATCCGCCTGTGGCCAATGGAAGAGCGCGAAGCCTTTATCCAACAGCGAATCAAAGAACACTCCAACGCACTATTTGATTTGGAGACAGGAGATGAGCTGCCATTTTGTACGCCCGACCAGATGTGGGAGAAGCCTACAACATACGCAGTAAAAAAGATTGGTAATGTCAAAGCAAGAAACGTTTGCAATACCGATGAGGAAGCTCAAGCCAAGGTGGCCGAGTATGGAAAGGATTACGAAATCATAGTCAGACAGGGAGAGAGAACGCGCTGCGCTGAGTTCTGCTCTGTCAGTAGGTTTTGTAATCAGTACAAAGAGTATTTAACAACAAAGGAAAACAATGTCAGTTCATAAGAAACTCATGCAAGCGAGGGTCAAGCTTCAGTCTGTAGAGATGAAAAAGTCTGGCCTCAATAAATTTGCCGGCTACACATATTTTGAGCTAGGTGACTTCATCCCCCACGTTCAGGTCATCTTTAACGACCTTGGCCTGTGCGGTGTCGTGACGTTTAACATTGAGTATGCCCAGCTATGCATCACCGATGTAGAAGATGGCACAGTCATTGTGATCACCAGCCCAATGGCCGCAGCCGAACTTAAGGGCGCACACCCCATACAAAATTTGGGCGCGTCACTTTCGTATCAACGCCGTTATTTATGGATGGCAGCCATGGAGCTTACGGAACATGACCCCATAGATTCCGCGCCTCCTGTAGAAGCGCCAAAGCCTGCGGCCACACAAACCCCTGCGCCAGCTCCAAAACCCGCCCAAAAGCCCGTTAAACAGCGCCCAGACCCTATTCCACCCCAGCACGTAGAACCAGACCGCTGGACGATCATCATTGACGCACCAGATGACGCAACATGGGTTGACATGATGGTTGCCGCCAATGACCTGAAGATCAGCATGGCCGAGAGTGCAGACCATCTAAAAGAGATGTTTCAAGTGAATAAACCCCAATACGACAAGCTCAAATCTTTGAACGCATCTGTCTATGCGGATGTCATTGACAAATTTTCAGCAGCTAAACGATCATTTTTTTAAGGAGTAACTAATGGACTATCCAAATCGCGGTACTTTGTGGAATAACGGCTACAAGAAAACAGACGCACAACCGGACATGAAAGGCGACATCAAGCTTGAGATTGACTTGGTCAAAGAGCTACTGGAAAACGCAGAGTCAGATCACGTTGTTATTAAGCTTAGCGCATGGCTGGGCAAGGACAAGGAAGGCAAGCGCAAGGTTAGCCTTCAGCATGACGGTTACAAGCCAGCAGCCCCTGCGGCCTCTAGCGCAAAGGACCCATGGGATGACTAAATCAGCCAAACCAAAGACCATGAAGGAATGGGAGAGGGTTTGTAAAAACCTTAACGATGTTATTTACGCTCAATACGGCAACGAAGAAAAGCTGGAAGTAAAGATTGCCAACCTTGAAGATCAGATTGGCAAGCTGGAAGAGCAGCTGACCATGTCTGTAGGCGTCATTAAATACTTGGAGTTAAAAATTGTCAGACCCGATTCAATTTGAAGCGATCAAGACGGGGCTTAAACAATCCAAGGACGGCTATATGCTGTCTTTGGCTGTTCACCCTGACGAGCTACACAACGACCTCATGCGCGACTTTGTAGGCTCGCGCTACGTTGTTGTGATGGTGCGTCTGGGTGATGATGAACAACCGATGAACCGCGAACATGAGTTTCCCGGTGATCATGCGGTGAAGCTGGCCGGCATTATGTGCCGTGATCCAGACTTTTGGGAGTGGCTGCACCAGAAACAGTGGCTGATGGAAAAGAACGAGAAGGCTTGTGCCAGTTGGATCTCATCCTACTTGGACATAGAGTCTCGCAAAGAGCTTAAAACCAACGAAGAAGCCCGCCATTTATTTAACCAATTGCGAACCAGCTTCGAAGCTTGGAGGAAAGCATGAAGAAACTAATCCCTTACAGCGTCTATTTACCCGTGGAGTATCACGACAAGATCAAGGAACTAGCCAAACAGCGTAAAGCATCTTCTATGGTGCGTGACGCTATTTGCATGATCGTTGATGGTGACGATACTTTTAAGTCTGGGTATAACAAGGCGCTCAAAGACTGTGTCAAAGAGATTGATGCCTGCAAAGAGATCGAGCACATTGCCGTTCGCGGTAAGTACTTGGCCGACTTGCTGGCCGATCAGATTAAAGAACTGGAAATGCGATGAAAGACATCACCGATCAAGTAATTGACATGGATAAAGCTTTGAGCAACGCTTTAATGAATACCGAGTGCGAAGATCCAATCGTTGCAGTCATTTCATTGAGCAAGATTCTTTGTGAGTTGCTGGTAGAGCTGGGCATGGATGACGAGGAGCAGGCAACAGCAGCTTTCCGCGACACGCTTAGAAACACCCGCAAGGAACACATTGATAAAGAGGTTCACTAATGGAAGAACATCAAGCCAATCTACGCGATCTGGCCTCCATGTTTGCCTTGGCCGGCCTCATCATCCGCAACAGGGAAGGCGATAACCTGGCCGAGGTAGCTCATGACATAGCCGATCAATGGTTAGAAGCCCGTAACAAGGAGCCCGAAGAAGGACTGGCCGCAATCAAGAAAGGCAAACGCAATGTCAGAAAACATGAGGACATACGGTAAGCGCTACTGCGCTATCTGTGAGCATTCCAAACCCCTAGACCACGGCAAACTTGTAGATCCAAAAGGCAACCGCTGGGTCTGCTATGACTGTAAACCAAATGTATCGAAACGAAAAACTACTAAAAGCCGCAAGGCTCCTGCCGTGTCAGCACTGCGGAGTGAGTGATGGAACAGTGGTAGCCGCCCACAGTAACCAGCTGCGGGATGGAAAAGGCCGGGGCCTGAAGGCGCATGACTACCGAATTGCATCCTTATGTTATCGGTGCCACATGGAGCTGGATCAGGGGGCTAAGATGGATAAGGCCCAGCGTGTTGAAATGTGGGAGGATGCACATCGCAAGACGCTGGGCCTGTTCTTTGAGCAGGGTATTATTGGCCCCGTCTAACCTGATTGTTGAAGTCAGTCATCTTCTTCAAGATTTCATCTTCCTTGCGCTTAACAGCCTCCCTTGGGGCATCCTTCTCAATCAGCGCTCTCTTTTCTTTATTCAGCTTGACGATCTGATTCTCAACATTGTTAGCCCGCTGCCACAACCTGGCCTCTGGGTTAGCCTTAACGTACTCAGTTGGGCTAACCTTGTCTTTACGCAGGCCCTTGATCTCATGCTCATGCTTGGCCATCTCTTTCACGTTCTCATAGAACCTTGATCGAGTAGCAGCTGGTGACTCAGCTTCTCCGTAGAAGCGGCCAACTATCGGCAGCTTGTAGGCCGGCACCTCTTCTTGAGTGACCGCCTTAGACTTAGCAAACTCTCCAACCTTCATGATCTCCCGGCCAACACCGCCAGTGACTTGACCGATGAAGTAATCAATCTGATCGGCGGTAGGACTGAAGAATCCCTTGGTATGCTGGGTGCCAGCTGGAGAGGTTGCCCAGTTGATTGCCTCTGCAAGCTTCTTACTGAAGAGGCTGGAGTTCTCACGCGAACGCTCGTATCCGGGCGTAGGTGCGTTGCCCTTGTCTTCCCTGTAGATTGGCCGACCAAAGGCATCACGGTTACTGTAAATGGCTGCAAACGGATCGAGGATCGTAGGCATAGCCATTAACAAAGGATTACCAGCTCCACCCAATGGGTTGAACGCATCAAACACCAAAGACACCGCGCTCATAACCTTATCGCCCGGGCCTTTGCGGCTTCTGATCATGCCGGTTTCAATTAACAATGTTTCCATGGCAAGGCGGCCAATACCGGGGAACATATTAAAGCCCAGTGGCATTGGAATAGACAAATACTTCTTGTCCGAGAATGGAATTGGAATGATGAAGTTCTTGTCTTTGACAAACTCTGGTGGCTCATCATCGTCAAACCCAGCCATGGCCAAGACAATAGCCTGCATAGATCCAAGGAACATACCGCCAAAGATAATCTTCTTACCCATAGGCCCGCGCAGTGTTTCCACCATGCGCGCACTACCCTGAATGGCAGCGTTAAAGAACGCATACAGGGAGGAGATAAGACCAGTCCTAGCACCCTTGCGGTTGAAGTTAACAGTCAGATTCTTAGCAATGCTGGCTGCCTTGTCTTCGCTTAGACCACTCTCCACGGCTACCTTAAATGCAGACAAACGCACGGCATTCTCAATGGCATCGTTGTAGTCTGACAGCCAGTCAAATACCGCATCAACAGACTTCTTGACGTTGCCACGGTTAAGGCGCTTCAGTTCTTGCTCAACAACATTACCCTTGCGAGCTGTCTCTGCAAATTGATTCTGGTAACCAGTCTGACCGCCGGCCAGTTGGAAACGCTCAAACCAATCTTGCATTTCAGCCATAGCTTCGGTAGTCGCACCCTTACCGCGCAGATCACGATAGATCGCGCGCAAGGCTGGCAGCACGTTGGCCCGCACTTGCTTTTCCTTGCCAGCAATCTCTGTCGTTGACAAGTTAAGAGAAGCAGCGCCAAGGTCACGTAAGAAGTTAACACCACCAAACACGATGTTGTACTGGGTATTAACAGACGCAAACCAGCGAGTGACCATACCGACTGTGCCAATTACATCGCCCAGTCTTTCGGTATCAAGGTTCTTAATTGACTCAACCATACGCAATGCACGGGGGTCATTGGGGTTGAAGAAGATAAAGCGGTCTTCGCCGTTAATACGGACAGGAAAGACGTTGGGGCTGTTACGCAGCAGGGGGTTAACCTGATACTTAACCTGACCAGTCTTCTTATCAAACATCGGCTGGCGCGGCTCTTGGATGATGTTCTGAGCATCTTCAGGCTTGAGGCCCAGAGAGATCAGCTCGGCTTCCAACTTATCTTTGTCTTTGATGGCGTCAGGATTGATAGCCAACCAGAAGCCAGGATTTGGATGCTTGATGGCCATGCCATACAAAGCGCGGCCAACACGGGCCTGCTCAGACCTACGCAAGGCGCGCTCACGCTGCATAGCAATATTGGCAAAGATGTCAATGACTGGCTTGTCAGAACCAACACGGCGCTTAGATGCAGAACCACGGGTAGCAAAGCCACCCATGACGCCACGGCCAGTGTGTACAAAGTCAAGGTTATCGCGCTGCAGCGGAACGTAGTTCTTGTATGTCTTATTCCACTCGTCAATTGTGTCCTGAGTCTCAAGGCCGTTGGCCACCAAGACGCGCTGAGTCTCTTTGACAATCTTGTCAACCTTGGCTGCAAGAGCCGTGAGATCTTTGCGTTTTTCTGGCGTCAACTCCGCCATGTATTTATCGGCAGCTTCATCTGAAACGCTGGAGCCAGCCTCTGGGAAGCCAGTCGGATTGATCTTAGCAATGTATGCGTTGGCTTCTTTAGCGTGGCGGTTGAGCAAGAACGTTTCAAGCTCATCCAGCGTCACGTTTTTCTCTTGCATTTCCTCAAGCACCGGGCGCATCTCGTCATTAAGAAAATCGCCAGTACGCTTGGCCAGACGGCCATGGTAGTTCTCTTCCTTCATGTAGGCGTCAAACTGCTCATTAAGCTTTTTGCCGGTGCTATTGATTGATTGAATCAAACGCTTGGTGTCGATGAGTTTGTCGCCATACTTGTAGATCACATCGTCCATGAACGACATCTCTGGGATTTCCATGTCCGGCTGGGGCGCTTCACCACCTTGGTAGTTGCGCCGCTCAATGCTTTGGTAGTCGCCTACACCTAGCATCTCATCGGTAACAAAATTACCATCAGACTTAGCCAGACTATCCAATGCGCGGATGATGGAGACGTCAGACTTCAAGCCAAACAATGATTTGATCGTTTGACCCAGCTCACGCAACCAGTTCTTAAGCTTGGAAAGTGTTCCACCTTTGACGGCCTCAAAGCGACCTTCAACAATGCGTGAACCGTTAACAGCCCAGAACTCTGATGGGTTAAAGAACTGGTACATATCCAAGGGCACGGCGCCCTGCAACAAAAGCATTTCTGCAAGCTTTACGCTGGTATTCCCGCGAGCCATGTCTTCCAAGGCCATGCGCGCATTAGAGTACGCCACGCCGGCACCCTCTGGGACGTTCACCATGGCGTGTTTATTGTCGCCAAAATTTGCATCCAACACGGCTTCAAAGTAAAGCTTCTGGACTGGGTCTTTAGTAGCTTTGGCCGCCTTTGTCAGCTGAGTCAACCAAGCTTTACGAATGGCTTGCTGAATCTTAAGCGGCATCATGCGCTCAAGATGGTGCAAAATTTCGTGTACGGTTGTAAGGTCTGAGCCACCATTCTTGAATAACGTGATGATGCGTGAGAGGTTGTTATAGAACCCGCCCGCACCTTCTCTTTTGTTGGCTTTAATGCTGATACCAAGGTCATCGACCAAAGCCTCGTTCTGCTGCATAAACCAATTAGCCAAGTCGTATGCTTCCCGCGTCAACTCACCTCTACGAACAGCTGCCGACAGTTTTTCTTGGATGTGCAAGTACCCGCGCTGGCGTGGTTTTGCGGGATTAAGCAAGTCATTTTCATAGTCTTCACGGATGGCCGCATCGGTCATTAGGACGTACATCTCGTCAGACATTTTGCCGGCCTTGCGCTGGCGGTTGTACGTTTTAAGCTTACGAATCAAAGACGGGGAACGCTTCTTCTCATCTTCCGCCATGTCACCGGCCATCTGATCAGTAAGCTTGACCAAATCATCACCAAGACTCTTGTTAATGTTGCCAGACTCATCAAACGTACCACGGTTACCAGTGGCTGACTTGATTTGCTCTGGCTCTAAAGCAATCCATACATCCTGATCTTTAAACTCAGCGCTCTTGGGGTCAGCCTTAATATGGATGCCATCTTTGCCAGCTTCTTTTAAGAACTTACGCAGGGCTTCAACTTCTTTTGCGCCAATCTTACGGCCATCGTCCACGCCGTTTTCCATCATGCGGGCGCGTCTTAACATTGTTCCAAATGTTGTGGTGTATGGGTTCTTGATAGACAAGTACACGGGATAGACCGCAGCGCCTTCACCAGTGCCAGAGTACATCTGGGCACCACCTTCGCCGGGGTTGGTGCTGAAGAAGCTGCCAACAGTATCAATAGATGGCTTACGGAACTGAGTGGTAAACATCCGGTCAAACGCCATGATGTCCCCCATACCCTTCACACCTTCGGTATCTGGACGAACGATGGTGCCGTGGTAGACAACCAATGGATTGCCGTCAGCATCTACAACCTTGCTGTCGCCAAAGAACTTCTTAAACGCTGGCGTCCCAGTCTGCTTCTCAAGACTGAAGAATCGTTCTTCCCTGCCAGCTTGTTTACGCTCGGCAACCGTCTTAGGAGCAGGCACCTGTTGCTCTGTGACGGTGGTCTTGGTCTTAGCCGGAAACATAGCCGCAGTGGCAGCTTGATTGTCTGGTAGCACAAAGATCATGCCGCCGTTGAGCGCGTCAATGTTTGGCAGAATAGACTTTAGGAATGTTTCATGTGCTGTATTGATGCAGCCGTAGCTAATACGCTTATCCTCTGCCCCGGGCGTAGCCAAACGCTCAAGCCGTTTTTCTTGTGGGTTTCCAAGGTATGCGGCATGAACAGCAATTATTCCGTTGCCGGCAGTCTCTGACAAAGCCAATGTCACGCCGCCCGCATATTCAGCATCAGGCATAGCCGCCAACGTAAACTTTCCCGCTGGAGTTATCTTGGGCCCGCCTACTAAAGACGAAACATCGCTTTCAACGTCACCAATGTCTTTACCGTACAGGGCGGTGTCTTGAACCAGCATTGACCCGTCAGCAAAGAAAACGTGCATCATGCCGTTTGGCTTGTCTGCAATGATGAATCCTTTGCCAGAAGCCTTGGCTGTGGGCGCCATTGACTCGTAAACCGACTGCGCCAACGTAGACATCTTGGCTTTTGCGTTTGCAGGGACTTCAGCTTTGACTTGCGTAGTAACAGTAGTTTTGTAAGTTTTTGGTAGGTTAAATTCAAAGTTGTTGGTCAGCGCCATTGGGTTAAGAACAACCGCAGCAGACATTACGCCAGCAGCTATTTGCCGGATGATTGCGCGAATCCTTCCGTTAACCGCCTTGGCGCCCTCGTTAATGAACGCAATGACATCTTTACGCAGGCTATCTAAAAACTCGGTGCTATTGCGCTTGGCGCCGTACTGGCTTTCTAGGGATTTAGTCTGGTCTTCGCTTAACTTGGAGGTTTGATCAGTCAGAATCTTTTGCTGCCTCTCCTCGCCAATCTCAGTAAATTCACCTTCCATGGTGTAGGGCTCAAAGCCAACCTGGCCGGCAATCTGTGGCTCTTTGGCGGGCAGCACTTCAGTTTCAGGCTGCCTGACAATAACCCTCTCACTTACGCCGCTGTCTGTCTCTTGGAACTTGAAGTCAAACTTCTTGTAAAGATTAACCAGCTGGTCAAAGTCAAGGCCAACATCTTTTTGCTTGAGGTTAACGATGGGCACGGGCTCGCCATACAGGGTTATTCCGTACTGGTCAGCAACCTTGGTAAGGTCTTTAAGAACCTGAGTGCCTTTGCCTTTGCCGCGATCCTTGGGATCAACAGCAAGCATTTCAAGGGTTAGCTCATTAGGGTTACCCATGCCGTACTGAACACGGCCCTTCCACTCAAACAATACTTGGTTAGGGCTAACAGCTATGCGCGCGCCATCCTTCTCAAATGTGCGGTGTTGTTTGCCGCCCTTGTCTGTGTAGGTGCGTGGATCATTTAGGGCCAACACTGTGTAGCCTGTATTAACAAGGCCATACGCAGCTGGGTAACTCAGGGTGTTGCCTTCAGGGGTTTCCACTTCAAAAGACGGCTCTTCGGCTGGCTCTTCAACCGCCTGCTCTTGCGCCCGTTCCTCAAGTAATTCGTCAACACGCTCATCAATAGCGTTGTCTCTGGCGTCATCTAGCAGGCCGCTTAGAGTATCCAGAACTTCGCTTGCATCTTGCTCTCTATCGCTAAGACCTTCTCGGACATCTTCTACATCATCAAGGACGCCATCACGCTCTAGCTTTTTAATGAAGCTTCGGATCTGAGCCTTGGTTTCAATGTCGCCGTTTTCAATCTTAGCAATAGCCTGACCAATTGGGCCTTCATCAATTTCAGCTTCTGCCTTGTTTCGTATGGCTTCTTCTGCCGCCTCTTCCGCCGCTTCGGTTTCAGCCTCTGTTGGCGCGGCTTCTGCAGCAGCTCTTGCAGCCCTACCTTCGGCTGCAGTCAACTCGCCTTGCAGCTTGGATATTTCTGAAACAAGAGACTTACGTTTTTCTTTGTTGAGCTCTAAATCAAGCTGGTCTTCCAAGTCTTGGAGCTCGTCTTGAATCTCTTCAACGCTTCTTTGTTTTACTACTGGCTTTTCTACCTGCTGAATTGCAGGCTTGCCTTCAAGCTCACGCAGGCGCTTGTCGATCTCAGCCATGCGAGCTTCTTGCTCTGGCGTTTCTTCTAGGCCAGCCTTGATGATCTGGAGCATCAAAGTCTTCTGCTCTTTTTTCAGGTCAGCAATCTCTTGCTTGTTGTCCTTGGGCTTCTCAACTACGGCAACGTTCTTTGGCATATTTTCAAGGACAGCAATTGCCCCATCAATATCGCCTTTTTTGTAAAGGGCACCAATTGCTTTGCGTACTTCAGAATTTGTTGTATCAAGGTAGGCAAATGCTTCTGCCCCAATTTCTGGAAACTCTTCACCCAATTCAACCGGGTTAAAAGTATTATCTTCAGCAAAGATGTCCTTCTGGCCACGGGCTGCAGCAACATCAGCCGCACGGTCACTGCCGGTCAGGGTGAACTCAGCAGCCTGTTCATCTGCCTTGGCCTTGGCTTCTGCCTGCTTGGCTAGGCGCTCGTTCTCCTTGCTTAGACGATCAATCTCGTCTTGCTTAGACTTCAGCTCATCTTTTGTGGGGGCTGTGAGCTCAAACGCTTCTCTTTCACTTGTTTCAGCAGCGCGATCCTTGTTGCTGGGCTCAGTGATCTCAGCTTTTTGATCAGCTTCTCTTTGTTCATCTGCTGCAATTTGGAGTTCACGATTCTGTTCCTCAATGGTTAAGTATTCTTTAACAAGATCTTCCGCATCCTTGACGGAATCAAAAATCATTTCAATTTCTGTTTTGGCGTCAAATGGCACATAGTCTTGACTGCCAACCGCATCTTTAATTAACTGAGCTGATTCAGCTGCATCAAAGTTATTTGCGTCATGGCGTTTGTCTGGTGGCAAGAATGCGTCCAATGCCCCATCATCAACCAAGTCAACAATGTAGGCGCCATTGCCATTACCCTGAGTGATTTGTAACCTACGCTGACCAAGATTTGGTTTCTTACCAAAAATCTCGCGAACCTCTTCTGGGTTTAATGAGCCAGTAAGGGCGCTCCACAAGCTTCCAGGCTTGGCGCGCATTTTATTAACAGTCTTAACGGACTGATCAACCCTTGCTTTTGCTTCAATAAATTCTTTAGGTTGCGTGGCTTTACCGCCCATGACGCCAAACGATTCATCGGGCTCAAGCTCAGTAGGCTCTTCTTGGCGAGCCGATTTCTTGCGCTTATCCAAGCCTTCTAGTGTCTGGCTCTCTGGTGAGAATGTCACATACTCTTTGTACTTAGTGCCGCTCTTTAAAGCATCTCCCATGCGAGTAAGCGCGTCATAGCCGGCTTCGTTATAAATGGCTCCCAATACATCCGTGTAACCTTGAGGCAAAGCATCAGAAAGCTTGCGCGGCTCAAATCCACCGCGATTTAAATTGGAGTGAATCTTTTGAAGATCTTCCGTAACCGCCTCATTGGTTGCTTCATCGTAATAAGGAACACCATACGCCTGCAATTCTTCGGCAGTTGTTGGAATTGCGCGCTTCAGATTAACAACATCTTCTTTGGTTAATTTGTCCAAATCAAGAACACGGCTGGCTTTAAGCTCACCCTGCAACACAGTGCCGTTTGTATTGCGCGAAGCAAACTCTTTGGCCGCCTGCTCGGACTCTGTTGTGTAGTAGCCAGCACCAAGATTGCCATCATCAGCGCTTTTAAACTCTTCCCCAACTTTGTGGCCACGGAATACTTTTGTCGCCTCTGTTTTGGCTGGCGGTATTGTTTCAACTGGCTTCTCTGTCACAGGGGCTGGTTTGGGAGCGGTCTTAGGTTTATTAGCCTCAATAAACTTATCAACAACTTGATCAACCTGATCCATGCTCATGGACTTAGGAGCCGGCATTGGTTCACCGCGCTTCATAGCCTCAAGAATTCCAACACTCTGAGAACTCTTGTACTGCTCTTCAGCTTGCTTGACAGTGTCCATCAAACGCTGACCCAGAGGTGTCGTGCTTCCACCCTTGATCAGACCGTTCTCTGTCATCCAAGTGAGTGTTTCCTTTGGCAGTTTGCCCGCATTGCCTTGCCAACCATCAATGATGGCGTTGTAGATCTCAGGCGTACTTGGGCGAGCTTTTGCCTCTGGTTCTTTAGGCATAACCTCTTCAACCAGTTTTGTGCTGGCTGGTTGCTCTAAAGGCGCTTCAACGGCAGCAGCTTGAACAACAGGCGCCTCCGCTGGCCTCTCAACCTTAACTTCAGGCTCTTTTTCTTGGGGGTAATTAACACTGTTAATTAACTCTTGCAACATGGCCTGCGTATCGCGGGACTCAGATTCAGGAGCCTGTATGGTTTCCGCTGGGCCAGCAGGAGGTGCGGGCGGCATAGGAGCTTGAGCAGCCGGTGCAGCTGGAGGTGCGGGCGGCCTACCTTCTGGCGTCAGGAATCCCCTTTGACGGGCCATGAGTTCAGCCAAGCCGCCTTCTGGCTGGACATACTTCTCACGCTCTGGAGCTTTGGCTTCACCTTCACTCAGAGCGCCCTTTACCGTACCGGGGCCAGCACCACCAAGGAAGCCAAGAATAAAGTTACCCGCAGAATCTTCGCCCAACTCTTTGCTTGGAATGACGTTCTTTAGGGTTACATCAGAAGCCAAGCCTTCGCCGGTTTCTTGAACAGCTTCTTCTAAGCCGGATGCAGTGCCAACACCAGCTGTACGAGCAAGGCGGTTTGTGCCAAGCTTGGCGATTGCTTTATCAAATGCACCAGTGACCAGCTTACCAGTCAGGACGTCACCAAATGTAGCAACCAGGCCCTGAAGTGCAGCGCCTGATTCAGCGGCCTTCTTAACGGTCAACTCGCGCGCTTCTTTAGGTGAAGCTCCAGCTGCAATTAACTGTGCATAGATTGGGCTCTTCTGACGCAACTCTGCATCAGGAATCTTGTTTATGTACTCTGCAGCCTTGGTGGCCGCTTCATCAGCCGCCATGGTGCCGCCAACAAAACCACCAGCGCCCGGGCTCTTGGTGACCATGGCCGTAGCAATGACTGGCGCCATAGAACCAAACACATTAGCCGCCTGCAAAGCATAGCCATAAGCATTTGGGTTTGTACCAAAGTCAACTTCACCTTCAAAGATGTTGCCGGTGATCTGTGACTCTTGAAGAGCTTTCTTGGCCTCTGGAGACAGGCTACCAAGAATGTCCTTTTGAACATTCTCGCCAATCTTGTTAAGAGCTTTTGCGCCCGGAATAGATGGGATTGAAGCAATAGTGCGTTGAACCTCAAGCTGCTTTTTAAGTCTATCTTCTTCCGTCTTAGGCCCAAACAGTTTATCCCTCTGCTGCATTAGCAAGGGTGATAAAAGTCTTACTAAACCCGGCTGGACTGCAGACGTCATTGAAGACTCTGGCTGCTCTAGCGCTTGACGAACAACTCCTTTGGCAGCTGTTTCTGTGGCCAGCGGTAATGCAAATGGAGCCTTGGCGCCGGGAGCTATGAACTGCTTGGCAAAGTCGGCCACAGTGGTAAACGCACCGGGCTCATTCATTCTGCCTTGGCCTTCAACCGTGTAATCCAGAGGCGCAGGAACGTCACCAATCACTTGGCCAAGAGGGTCGTAGGTTGGAGCTTCCCTTGGCTCCTCCCTTGGAGCCTTCTTAACTATAGATGGCAAGCCTTCTTGATCGGTATCCTTCTGAGAAACTAACGTATACCCTTCTGGGAGTTTAGTTTTCTGTGGCTCAACAAGAACATACCCAGCTGGTAACGCCATATCTACTCCAAACCAAAATTATTTAACGATTTTACCCTTGGCATCCTTCCATGTGGTGCCCCCATCGGTAGAAGTAATTGTCTCACCTTTGGCGTTTACGGCAGTCTGTACTGTTGATTCAACGCCAACTGGTGCATCTTTTACGCCTTGGTTTGCAAAGATTTGTCTTTCCCTAGCCTCAATCCTACGAAGAATAGTGTTGTATTCGTCTGGAGTAATGCCGGGCTCTTTGGCTTGTGCTGCTAGATTTTGAATTACCTTGTCAATTCCAATTTTGGTCATTGCAAGATTTATTTTTCTTTCTTCAGCAGTAGGCTTAGATGCGATTGTGGCATCGGCAGAGCGTTTGCTCTGCTCATACATACGCTGTTCGTGCGCCTCTTGCGCTTTATAACGCGCTTCTTGAGCGGTACGCTGTTTGGCTTTATCTTCAAGATCAAGTACATCTTTAGAGCGTGAGCCTTGCAGTTCTGCAATCTTACCTTCGCGAGCTTCAATAGCGGCCTTGAGTTTCATTCCATCATCTATACGGCCTTCAGCAAACGCGCGTTGCATCTGCTCAATGTCAGACTGGAGCTTAATAGTCTCAATGGTCTGAGCACGTTCCAGAGCTTGCTGTTTGGCGGCACGTTCTTCTGTGGCTTGTGTAGCGGCGTTATATGATTTACCAAAGCCACCAAAAGCCGCACCAAGGCTACCCATACCCTTTTGCCCACGGGTAGCTTCACCAGCGGCAATCAAAGCCTGTGACAGAGCGGCAAGACCTTGCCGGCCTTCGCCCTCTTGGAACCTAGAGCGTTGAGCTGTGTTCTGGGACTCAAGTTCTGTAGCCAGTTTACCCAATGCTTCACCAGGAGCTTTGTTTAAAATTGCCGCAAATTGAGGATTTGACTCAATAAAGCGTTTGCGCTCATCATCCCTACTGGCAGGCATAGGAAGACCAAAGTCACCCTTTAGTTGAGAAGCTAAGATCCTGTTAGCCAAACCAACGGGAAGTTTGTCTGAGCTGGCATCACCATACGTTCCTGACTCTTCAGCACTATAAGGAGTACCTGGAGGTAAGACTAACTGGTTATTGTCTTCATCAGCAAAAGCAACAATGCCGCCGGGTGCGTAGCTAAACATATCAGGATCAACTGGTAATGTGGCCAGTCCACCGCCAGCCATGCCGGGAGCAGGAATACCGCCGGGCTGAGCCATTTGTTGTGGAGGCATCTTCTGAGCCATCGGAGGGTTCTGCATCTTAGGCATCTGAGGAGCCATCTGGGGCTGTGCGGCAGGCACAGGTTGAGGCATTCCTTCAGGGTTAATCCTCATGTTCATGCCCTGACCAATACCCGGCAAAGCCACTTGTTGGTTTAGTTCACTTTCAAGCTTTTCTTTCACAGAAGCATTAGGAGCCTGCGCCGCGCGTTGCTCCATGTTCTTTCGTCTGTTCATTTCACCCAAAGCCATGTACGGAGGTACCTCTGGGTTTTGCCCGTTAGCATAGGACATGATTGCCTGTGTAGGCAAATCCTTCAGATGTTCTTGAATTTGGATGAGGTTCATTTTATTTACTCAGGTACTTTCTGACCCACATTAAGGCCAAGAGCGCTTAACAATTCACCAACGTTTTTATATCCCAAAGCAGAAGCGGCGGCAGTACCACCTCCTAAAGCAGATAACAGAGCGCCTACACCAGTGATATTGGCGGGCGTATTTGTTACTGATCCTGTAGGCAATCCAGAAATCATGTCACGCTGGAACTGAACTTGTTGGAATGGATACTGACGCTGTTGGTTAAACTCAGCCAGATCAGCCGCAATACCTTCAGAAGTAATGCCGCGCTGTTGAGCACCAGCACCAAGTTGGGCATTAATATTGGCAAGATTGGTCTGGTTCTGAGTAGCACCCAAGTTACCTTGAGCTTGAGCCGCGCTAAGAGCTGTACTTAAACCAGCCAAACCTTGCTGCGCTCCAAACTGTTTAGACTGTTCAGAAGCCGCTTGTGCTGCTTGGCCATACTGCGCCGCTTGCTGTGCCGCAGTCATGCCCTGCTGAGCACCAAACTGGCGTGAAGCCTCACCCTGACGAGCCGCTTCCAAAGCCGCATTAATGTTTCCCTGACCGGCAGTAAGTCCAGCAGATTGGTTAGCCAATGCCGCCTGTAGACCCTGCGCGCCAGCTGTTGTAGCCGCTTGTAATCCAAGGTTTGCACCAAACTGACGAGAAGCCTCACCAGCTTGTTGACCTGCAAGACCATACTGAGCCGCAGACTGAGCGCCAGTCATTGCCTGCTGTTGGTTAAACTGACGAGCTGTTTCTTGAGCTTGCTGTGCAGACATACCATACTGAGCCATTAGTTGAGCGGCAGTCATAGACTGGCCAGCACCAAATTGCTTGGACTGCTCAGAGGCCTGCTGAGCCTGCATATTACGGGCTTGGTCTTGGTTGTACTGACTCATAGCGTTCTGAAACGCTGTGTCGTAACCCTTACCAGTGATACTAGCTAGGTTAGTGCCAAGGTTACGCTGACCTTCTGCGGTCAAGATAGCCTGACGACCACCACCAAACGCGCCAGCTCGCGTCATTGCGGCTTTGTTTTGTTGTTCTGTAATATCAGATTGACGGCGAGCTTCTTGCAATTGAGGGCTTAGAGATGCCTGCAAATACGGGTTCATGTATTGCTGAGCTTGCTCTCCACCAAACGTTCCAGAGCTAAACGCTGTGTTTTGGTACTGGCCGGGAGCGTTAAACTGGTTTGTAAAGTTAGTGGCTCCAGATTGTGTTGGTGCTTGAAACTGGTTACCAAACGTGCCGGCTTGATATGCGCTAGGAGCATTGAACTGAGAAGATACAGTATTGGCGTTTAACTGGTTATATTGAGGACCACCAGAAGGCGTATACGCACCGGGAGCATTAAACTGGCTTGTAAACTGAGTTGGGGAATACCCCATGTTCTGAGCTTTAGATGCAATATCGCCAGCCGTGGTGGCCGCTTGACCAATACTAGCCGGAACTGTTAATGAGCCAATACCTTGAAACGCCTGATTTTGCAGATCAGAAGCGCCAGCAGTCAGCGGTCCTTGATATGCCTGATAGGGCGTTTCAGATAAAGCTTGAGCCTTGCCAAGGTAATTGGTAATGTAAGGAGCCGCCCAATCGGCTAGGCCTTGGGTGTTTGTCGATCCTGAAGGTAGAGTTTCTCCGGCCATAACAGCTCCTTATGCGGGTAAATATTTATGTGCTTTTGTGTCAGCAGCTACGTTCTTTGTTTTGCGGCGGGCTTTCTGGACACGATCCATCATCCCGTACAGTTTGTCAGCGCCAGACTTTGTGTCGCCGTTACCTAGTTCAGACACAATGCGCGCTGGTACAACAAACTCACCTGTGGCTAAGCGGGCTGGTTGTTTACCACCGATTGTCGCAGGAATTGAGTCAGATACACCATCGCCGGGACCACGCAATAGACGGCCACCATCTGAATAACCACCCAGATTAGACATACCACCACCGGCCAGTCCCATCAAACCACCTTCGGCCGCTTTGGCTGTGTAAGTTGTTGGTGAGAAGTAGTTAACACCACCAGCTCCGGGGCGTCCTACTGGAGCATATGGGAGTTGTGAACGATTGGCAGACAAAGCAGGAATACTAGAGGCCGCGCTTGAGCCACCACCCTTGCTGTTCATCATGGCCATCATTGCCATTAAAGCCATAATCAAGCCGTTGTTGTTTGTGCCGGGTGATGCGGCCGTAGGTTTAGCGGCAGTTTTTGATGTGCTTGTAGAGGCTTTAGAACCGCCGGGAGTGGATCCTGTACCACCAGTAGCACCAACATAGCCAGAACTGCTAGAGTTCAATGTGCCGTTTTTGACGAGAGCTTTAACTTGATCTTCATCCAAATAAGATGATTGACCAGTTGTTGGATCCAAAATTGTGGCTGTGCCATCGTCATTAATCATAACTCTGTTGGTTCCAACAGTCTGATATTGGCTACCAAATCCACCAGCTGGATTGAAGTTCTTATTAAACTCATCCATCATTTGCTGAGATACGCCGCTATCTTGAACGTCATAACTAGGAGGTGTATAGTCACCCTGCTGCATAGCTCTGTAACGAGCAAGCTCATCTGGCGACAGGTTCTTCAAAAAGTCTTCATTTACTCCGCCAGATAACGAATTTAATACATCATCAATATTTGCTGGAGGAGGTGCTTGTTCTTCCTCAAAATAATTAAATCCACTTGGATTAATTAAAGAAGACAAATTGCCCATGTAGTCGCCACCAGTATCTTCATCCATGGTTTTTTCCTTTCCAGTAGCGGGCTCTGCCGCAGTTTCGGTTTTAGTTCCCAGTGTATCTGTGACAGCCTTGTTTATCAAGTTATCAACAGCTGGTTGTTCTTCTTGAGTTGGCAATTGACCTAGTAACTTATCAAGGTCAAATGGCATATCTTGAATAACGGGCTTTTCTTCTATTTGCGGTACTTCTTGAGGAAGCGTTCTACTCTCTACAGTAGGCTCTGCATATGGCTGCAAACTACGCAATAACTCATCAATACTGGCCGGCTCTTCAGTAACTGTAGGCTGAGCAACGGGCTCCTCTGCCACAGGTTGAACAGCTGGTTCTACAATTGGTTCAGGCTGTATTTGACGTAAGAGCTCAGTAACATTTGTAGGCTCTGGTGTAGGCTCTGGCAAAATTTGCTTTTTAGCCTCTGCATTTGCCCTGTCAATAGCATCCTGTTTATCTTTAGCTTCTTGAGTTTCCCGGGCAACTTGCTCTTCATAAGCTTTCTGATCTGCTTCAGCTTGTGCCCGCTCTCTGTCAATAGCCGCCTGTCTTTCAGCCGCAGCTTGTGCATCTTTTGCTACTTGAGCATCATGCTCTTCTTGGTCAGCTTTGGCTTTAGCTTGCGCCCGTGCATCATCCGCTTGTTTAGCTTCTGCCGCCGCTTTGTCAATAGCGTCTTGTCTTTCCTTGGCCGCTTTAGTCTCTTGGGCTACTTGTTCATCATGAGCTCTTTGAGCGGCTTCAGCTTCTTCATTTGCTTTTTGAATAGCAGCTTGGCGCTCTTGAGCATCTCTATCTGCTTGCTCTTGGTAAGCCTTTTCTCTAGCCGCTTGCTCCTGTGCAACTCTTTCCGCAGATGCCTGTTGTTCAGCAACATTAATACCAGGAGCGGCCTTCTCTTTGAGCGGTTCCAACTGAGCAAGCAATTCATTTATGTTTTGAGGTTCTTGAGAAACAGTTACAGGCTCTGGCTCATACCCAATCTGCTTTAAGATCTCATCGTTACTTGGACCTGTATCTGTACTTGGCTGGTCAGGCATCTTTGGCATGATAGATGCCATCATGTCTTCATATGTCTGCGGAGCTGGTGCCGCATTCCTTGCTTCAGCTACAGCACCACTGGCCAAAGATGACGCTTTGCCTACTAAAGCATTCTGTATGGCTTGGTCGATAGGAGTGCCAGTAGCAACAGCCGCTATCAAGTTTGATGTGAGGTTTTTGTCTGTAGCAGACAGACTATCAAGACCCGGCAATTCACCAATAACACTGTTAACACCAGACCCAACAACATTACCCAACAACGCCTGTCCAAGATCAGCTTTACCGCCGCTACCAACAAACTGCTGAGTTGTCCTAGCCGCAATATCTGATCCTGTTTTACCTAATAGATCTGTAATACCGCTAGATCCAGAGATCAAGTTACCGGCCTGTCCACCCAAATAAGACAGGGCTGTACCTTTGACAATATCGCCAAGGTTGCCACCGGCCAGTAATTGGATGCCAGCATTGGCCGCTAGTTGGGCAGGCAAAGACAATCCACCAGTAGCCGCCGCAATAGCAATCTGACCAAGCGGCCCAAGATCTTTCATGATATTGGCTAGGTCATTAGATGATGCACCTTGCGTGTAAAAGATTGGATTGCCCTGCGCATCGAACTGTACGCCATAGCCAGTATTGCCCTTACCCGCAAACGTACCGCCAAAGAAGTTACCAGTCTGGCGTTCACTATACGTAATTGGTACAGCCTGCTTTGTAATTTTGTTGCCAAATACTTCTTGTGTTCCAACTGGGGCGCTGTAGTCCGTCCAACTACCAGCCTCGCCATTGAATTCATTGGCTTGGACAAGACTTGGGTCTACGGGCTTACCCCGTAAATCTACAAACCCACCTCTACCATCTGGATAAACAGATTCATTGATACCAGTCTGAGTGAACTTTCCAAACTGCTTGATGTCTGTAATACCAATGCCGGCAAGAATCTTGGCCATGTCGGCTGCATTCTTTTCAGCTGAACCAAAACCTTCACCAGACCATTTACTGGTTAAACCTTGCCCAAGAATCTGATTTGTAAGTGCATCAATTGCTTTTGGATCAGGACCAACTGGTGCCGCAGGTTGGGCAGGGGGCACTACAGGTGGAGGTTGGACAGATGGTAAACCAAAGACGCCAGTGTTTTCCTCTTGAGCTACTTGCTCAACAACAGGAGGAGCAAAAGGCGTTAATGGCTGTGCTATTGGTTGAACAATTGAAGGACTTGGCTGGACTATGGGTTGAGGAATAGGCTGAATAACCTGCTGTACTTGCTGGACTTCAGGTTGAGGCGCTACTACAGGAGCAACAGGCTGGACTATAGGTTGAACTATAGGCTGTGCTATAGGTTGAATTACGGGTTGCTGAATAGGTAAAGACGTTATCCCAGAAGGGATGAAGTTATCAAATTCATCCCCACCAAAACCACCAGTGTCCTCATAGTTCATGAGGTAGTTTTCGTCTCTTCGGATTGCCATTATCCAACCTTCCAATTAGTGCCGTCAGAGTATACGGGTGTAGCAACAGCACCGCCACCAGAAACCGTAGACCCAAACGTAGGAAGCAAAGCATCAGTTACAAAAGACCTTGCGCCTTTGCCAGATGTCACCGCGCTTGGTAATGTTGCCACTGTGTAGTTCGTCAGTGCTGGGATAATCTCATCTGTCTTTAGTTGATTCAAAATAGCATCAACCCTGTTGAAGTACAAACGAAGCACGTTGTTTAGCTGATCGGCGTATTGCCGTTCATACTGCATTGGAGACAGCGGTAAGTTAGGCGAGGCAACCTGATTGATTTCAAAGTCAGAAATAACAATCATGAATTACCTCTTCTGCCGTCTTGTTTGATGTCAATACGGGGTGAACCCAACTGCCAAGCGCATCCTAGCTGATTAGACTCAATTTGAATAATCATCTGACGGCCTCGCACCCTGACGTACACCTGACCTGTAAACTGCTCAATCACAGAAGTCGATGTACGGGTTACTGTGGCACTTGAGTTACCGCCTACAGAGATAGGATTGTTATATCCAGAGCCTGAGTTCTGCATGGGGATTAGCGACATT
>Ga0209191_1000248_pt1 | contig 42874 bp, 27 predicted proteins | sample S_130626_EF_Meta_FD_187320 | JGI IMG/M metagenome (GOLD analysis project Ga0209191, IMG submission 187320) | Freshwater microbial communities from Lake Simoncouche, Canada to study carbon cycling - S_130626_EF_MetaG (SPAdes) (version 2) | ecosystem: Environmental > Aquatic > Freshwater > Lake ...
GTCTTCTGCCTGGTTTGCCTTTTGATTTGCCTTGAATTTATCTTTTTCATGCCGCCACTCTTGTATTTCTACACGACGTTGACTGCAAATTCTTCGTATCTCACTAAGCCAGTAACGAGTATCCATGCCACTTCTTTTGGTTCCTCTAGTGAGCCAAATCTGATTATACTTAAAGTATTGTTGAAATGCTTGATATAACTCGTCGTGACTGTCCATTATTCTACTATTTCGAGATCATTACTATAGGATGTGTAACCGTTTTCTTTGATAACTTTGAGAACATTAGTAACACGACCTATCAATTCATCCTTGTGACTGATCAAAAAGATATTTTTATTACGTTCACGTGCCATTTTCTTTAACACACTCAATGCACTTTCAACTCCAGCACTGTCTAACCCGTTATCAATGAGCTCATCAATGAACAACAAGTTAATATTTTGATATAAACTTTCCCATACATCACGGAAACTCCAAGACAATCCTAAAATTAATCTATTACGTTCGCCACGAGACAAGTTATCAAAGTCAAGATCTTGTCCTAGCTGTGTGATTTCAACACTTAAATCGTTTTGAAAGTTAACTTGATGCGGTAATCCCATCTTGTCAAGATAATAGGTTAATCTATTATTCAAGTAAGCTAAGTTTTGATCAATGATCTTCTTACGAATGAAACTGTCTTTGCTGGTTAGTAACTTCAAAAGAAACTCTTGATGATCTTTTAAAGTTGTAATAGCATTGATGTTATCCCAACTGATTTCTTGAATAGCTGTATGTTTTAAATCATCAATTTGTTCTTGATAAGGATCAACTTCTACTTGTCGTGAGGACAGCGCACTTTCTAAACTTGCAAGATTATTTTGATGTTTCAGTGCCGCTTCTAACGAATCGTAGTATATTTTAGGTCTACCATTGATATCTCCAATGGTATCTAATTCTAAAACAACGGCAGCATAGTCATTGCTAACTTTATCTAAGTATGTTTGTGCATCGATCAAGTTCTTTTCAGCCCCAGCAGTCATTTCTTCATGCTTGTGCGTGTGTAGTTTTTGTTCACACGCCGGACATGTTTTATTCTTTAACTGCTCAACTTCTTTAGAATATTTGGTTACAGCCTTGTCTGCTTGAACAACTGCTGTTTCTAATGTGGCTTTTTCTTTGTTAAGACTCTTAATCTTAGCACTTTGCTCATCATAAACTTTAAGTTTGGCATGTTGTTCTAATTCTTTTTCAATATCTACACTCTGTAGTTCGACAATACTCTGTGTAATTTTTGCACAATCGTCTTTTTGTTGAGTATACCATGCCTTTTGTCTAGTTTCTAACCCAGTAATACTCAGTTGAATCTTCTCATTTGACTTTTTAGCAGCCTCAATGTTGGCATTTTCTTGGTAGATACTGTCTTTGCTAATGCGTATTTGTTCTTTAAGAGCTTCTGCTTTCTCACTTAACAAGGTAATGCCCAGTAATTGTTCAATGATTTCTCGCTGTTCATTGGCTTTCATTGACAAAAAAGGATCAGTGTAGGTATTCAAAGCAAGAATATGTCGGAACATATCATGGCTCATGCCTAGTAATTCATCTAAATCCTTTTGTGTTTCTCGCATATCACCCTGACTGTCGTCGGTAATTTCGCTGGCTTGTTCTTGATTATTAACAAAAAACTTCATAACAGTGGGTTTACGCCCACGTTCAATGCGATAGTCAGTGCCGTCTTTGTTAAAAGTCAGTGTGACCAACATGTTTTTATTATTAATCTTGTTGATTAAGTTGTCTTTTTTAATGTTAGTCAGTGCTTGTCCATACAATGCAAAGCTCAAAGCATTGACAATGGTAGTTTTACCAGTGCCGTTACGGCTTCCATTGTCGTCCCCACCTTGATCTAAGTTCTCACCTAGCACCAACGTAAGTTGTTCTCGATCAAAATTCACAGCTTGAGTCTGGTTACCCACACTCATAAAGTTTTTAACTGTTAGTTCTTTTATATGAATCATAAATTATTATAGATACTCAACAATACCTTTGTGTCAAAGGTGTCGCTTTCAATGTTTACTAGTTGATTACTAACGATCTGATCAACACTTTCAAAGCTTTGAATGTCGATACTGGTATTCATTTCCACTTCTTTCTTCTCGGGAATAAGTGTTAATTCTCTAATGTCGTAGTCGTTTACAAATTTTTCTTTGATAAAGCTAGCTTCTTCATAGCTGATATCGATATCCAATGTAACACGCAGATGCATTTTGCTTTTTAACAATGCATCTGCTTGATCAATAAGTTGACTTAGCTTGATAGTTCTAAACTTAGGACAGTCTTCCCAGTTAATATACTCTGGCTGACCGCCCCACTCTAATATCATCATGCCGCGTTCATCGTCCCATGTATCTGCATAGTTGTGTGGAAACGCATTACCGATATAGATCATATTACGTTGTTGTTGGCGTTTGTGGAAGTGTCCACTAAAGCCTAGCTCATAGTGTTGAAAACTATCTAGCTGTATTTCGCCATGATCTGGCATCTGCACCATGGCATTCATAAAGAAGCTGGGCAATTCAAAGTGACCAAAGATATACTTGCCACCCTTCTTACCTATACTTCGCCATTCGTCACCTACCAACCAAGGGCATAATGTTACATCGCCAACAGTCATAGGTTTATGAACCACAGTAACTCCTGGAATATACTTGCCAAACTCTACACTGTGAATATCACGCTTGTCTTTGTAGTATAAATCGTGATTACCAGGAAAGAAGAAAAACTGGTCAAAGGCTGCACCTAATTTTTCTAAAGCACGTAGGCTATAATCCATTGTGGTAATGTTTAAGCTATTACGATTGTGATGCCAGTCGCCCATAAAGATACCGGTATCACACCCGTGCTCTTTGGCTTTGGCAATATACCAATCCACAAATTCTTCACAATCTTGATTGTGAACTGCTGAATTACTTTTTAATCCAAAGTGTATGTCTGTAAAACATGCCACCTTTTTAAATAGGTTGCTCAATATGAATTCCTCCTTTGCTATTATACAATCTTATTGTAATAAGATCAATCATCTTCGGTGTGCCGCTTTAATCCAGCGGCATGTTCACCGGCATTGGTCCTACTATAGCTAGGATTCATACCATTGATTTCTAAAATATCATCACGTATACTTTGGTTACGTTTTTCGATATTGATAACTCGAACAAAACTATTAGTAACCGCGGCAGTATAATAGGCAAAAGGATTGTTTGATTTTGATTCGTCAAACTGTAGACCAATTTGTGTTAACTGTAGAATAGCTTGTCCACGCATTTCATCGTTATAAGTGTAGCCACGAACGTTACCACGGGTAGCATAACGCTCGCACAGTTTTAAAAACATACGTGCTAGAGTGGGTGTAATTTGTCCGTGATCTTTGTTAAACTTACCAGAGTCTAACGGACCCTGCCAATGGCTTTTACCCACACATATCAACGTGTCATTTTCATCAAACTTCCAATGTTGGAACGCTGGAAAGTTAACTCTGTCACGTTTATCCGCTTCACTTTTTGGATTACGTTTTCTAGTAGAGTTAGCTGGAATATGCTCATAGGTCATAATCCTAAAAACCACATCTGTTTTTGCTATTTTTTTGTAATCAACTTCAGTATCTGCTTGTTTGACTTTTTCACCTGCAGATTTTCTACGGTCGTATTCTGCGTGTCCTAGTCTTTTTGCTTTAGCCCGTTTTGCTTCTGCAATAGTTCGTATATTGATCTTCTCTACATTAGGCAATATGATATCATATTGATGAAATTCGGGCTGAGTGTAAGAGCTAAAAGAATTTTTACTTCTGTGTATTTCTTCTAATAGATCTTTGTTGTTGAGATAGTTAACTTTCATGTTAGTCCTGTTTTAAGCTATTATAAACTATACACTTAATTTTGTCAACTAAATATGACTAACCAGGAGTCCATATGCCGTCATTATTTGACACAAATAAAATAGGTGCTAGTATTGCTACGCTAGCCAGTGCAGCCAGATCAGTCGGTGTTTTTCCCGCATCTAATAGTATTGCAGGCAGATTAAGTGGTGCTCTTAGTAATTTATCGCAAACTGGTAACGTGCTCAGTGCAATCCGAAGTATAACATTACCAGCCGGCGGCGAAACCAGTGGATTATTTAAAAATGCCTCAGCATCGTTTGGCACAACTGATTGGCGTGTGCAAGTCAGCGTTCCTCCTATACCTGCGTTTACCAGTTCACCTGCATTGGCTCCTTTGAAAAATGCCGGTGGCGCAATTTTTCCTTATACTCCCACATTGAGAATCAGCAATTCTGCTAACTACGAATCGATGAAACCATTGCATCAAAATTTTGGATTTCAAAGTTTTGTCAACAGTCAAGCTGATGCAATTGCCATCCAGGCTCCGTTTTATGTTGAAGATGCTGTTCAAGGTGCCTATTGGATTGCCATGGTTCACTTTTTTAGATCAATGACAAAAATGTTTAGTGGAGAAGATGACTTGGGCGGAAATCCTCCGCCTATTGCATATTTTAATGCCTATGGTGAATATGTTTTTAAAAATGTTCCGGTAGTAGTAACAGCATTCAGTGTTGATCTTGGCAGTGACAGTGATTATATTTCAGTTGATCCAGCAGCCGCTGCTAGTTTAACTAATGCATATGGGTCTGCACCGGCATCGGCCTTTAACACTGTTAGTTCATTGGTCAGTGCAGTAAATCCTAGAGCTGGTGCAGCTCTAGCAGTGGCCAATGGTATAGGAAAAGCAGTTTCTGGAATCGCTGGAAGTTTTAGAAATCAATTGGCTAACGCTGGTAGCGGAACACAAGGCGGAAAAACTTATGTGCCAACAAAGAGCACAATGAGTATTACACTACAACCAATATACAGTAGAGACAGTGCAAGATCATTTAGCCTTGATAAGTTTGTCAAAGGTGACTATGTTAAAAACGGACAAGGATTCATTTAATGGCATCTAATACAAAATACGCAAATACCAGTCCATGGTCTGCAACAAAGATAACAAAAAATTATCTTGATATTTTACAAATTAGACCAGTGGCTGCAGAACAAGATGATTATCTGTATACCATTGAACCACAGTATACCTACAGGCCAGACCTGTTGGCATTTGATCTTTACGGCACATCTAAACTATGGTGGGTATTTTCTCAAAGAAATTTAGATATTATTCAAGATCCAATTTTTGATTTTGTTCCGGGCACACAAATTTTTATTCCTAAGAGATCAGGACTAGTTTCTATACTGGGAATTTAACATGCCAAATTTTGAACTTTTTAAATCTGGAGCAACGTCTCTATCTACTGCTGCTAAAAAAGTTGTAGGAGACACATCCTTGGCATCTGGCCTGGGACTTAAGGCTGACATCAACGCATTAACCGGCAAATTAGGAAATCAACTTGCTGCCACTGCTGGACAGTTAGCAGGTAATCTTCCAGGAGTATCGGGTCTACTAAGTAATTTTAAATCAGAATTAAAAATCAACCTTGGCAATGTTGGCGCAGCTGACGAAGGCAAAAAAGTAAAAAATATAGTAGCCGGCGGCGACCCCCCATTCCCAAACATCCTAAGTCAGTTTGCCAGTTACAATTATATTGTTACACTTTCTTGTCTTGATGATGAAAGTTTGAATTTTCCAGATTCAACATATAGGGCTGGAAAATTTAATACTTTGATACTAGCCAGTGGATCGATCAATCCAGACAATAGAGTTAACACCGCATTTGGAAAATTTGATTTCTTCATGGACGATATTAGCATAGTTCACCAATGTGCGTTTAGCAAAGACAGTGGTAATACCAACATGATGGGATTTAAATTTAAAGTTTTAGAACCATACAGTATGGGTATATTCCCGCAGGCCATGCAAAAGGCAGCAATAGAAGCTGGGCATCCTAGCTATCTAGGAACAGCACCGTTTTTATTGACCATTGATTTTTCTGGACATACTGCTGACCAATTGGCAAAGTCCTTGCCTAGAGAACGTAGATTGTTTCCATTTACATTAATGGATATGACTGCCAGAGTAACTGCTAAAGGCACCGAATACGAAGTAACTGGCAATCCTTATAACTACACAGCATTTAATGCAGGGTTTAATACAATTCCTCATGATACTACCATCAGCGGGCAGACAGTTCAGGAAATGTTACAGACTGGGGAAAAAAGTCTACAACGAGTATTAAATGATTATCTAGTTCAACGTGCTAAAGAAAACAAAGAAGAACCAGATGAAATTATCATCATGTTTCCGGAAGATCCATCTTCTCCTTTGCCTTCCGCTAACGAAACAATAAACAAAGCCACTAGAAATCCCAAAGGCCAAGGCGGCGGAGGTGACATCTACGACAGATTAAAACTTAAAAAAGGCACTGGTAAACTAAATCAAACCTATGTTCAAGAAGAAGGTGCAGTTAACAGTGTTGGAAAATCCAGTATGGGATTTTCCTCAACTCGAGCAGGCGACAGTCCTTTTGGAAAAGACAATGCAGTTTATGATGCAGAAAAAGGAATTTATCAACGAGGTAATTTACAAATTGATGTGACGACTAGCGACTTTAGATTTTTACAAAGCACAGATGTTACTAATGTTATAAATCAAGTTATCATAATGAGCGACTATGCTAAACAAGCACTACGTGACAGCCAAGCTGATGATGCTGGAATGTTGCCTTGGTGGAGAATAGATCCGCAAGTATATCAAGGATCTAGCTATAAGAATTTAGGAAAGACAGGACGTAAGCCGCAACTTATAGTATATAGAGTTGTTGCTTATAAAGTCAATGCCAGCGTATTGATCCCGCCAAATTCTGCACCACCGGGAATTTTACAACTTAAAAAAGAAGCTCTTAAAGAATACAATTATATCTATACTGGAAAAAATACTGAAATTATTGATTTTCAAATTACCATGAACAATAATTTTAGAAAAGCAGTATCTGCTGACGGATACAAAGACTCAGCTGATGTAAAACAAGCTAAACAATCGGGACAAGAAGCTGGAGAAGACGAAAAACAAGCTAGCGAAGATACTGGGTCTAGCAAACCGCCTTCTGATGCACAGCCACGGCAAGTATCGAGGACTGTTACTAATACTTCTACTGACGGTAGGGGTGGTGGCGGAACAGAAGATATCTCAACACGCCTAGCAAGAAACTTTATGGACGCAGTTACTGAAGGCGCTGACATGTTAGAAACAACGTTAAAAGTTCACGGTGATCCTTATTTCTTAGGTGATAGTGGTATTGGAAATTACACTAGTCCTGAAACAAATTATAGAATGATCAACAGTGACGGAAGTATGAATTATCAAAATACAGAAGTTTATATCATTGTTAATTTTAGAACACCAACAGATGTAGACCCTACTAAAGGAACTTATAATAGTATCAATGGAAGCGGCGAACTGGTGCAAGCATACAGTGGACTTTATAAAATACTACAAGTTGAAAGCACCTTTAGTGGTGGTAAATTTACCCAAGTATTAAGTTTAAATAGGCAGACTAATCAAGAGTTAGTTGGAAAAGTTCCAGAAGTTGCAGTGTTTAAAAATCAAGGTGAAGGCCCACCGGTGGTGTCTTACCTTGATGATGACGACGGCAGTCAAGCCATAGCCGCAGTTGAAGCAGCCGCAGCAGAAGAATACCCTAATGGGGCACCAAGTCTATCAGATCAAGAAATTGCAGCTAACAATGCATCTCTTGGAGATTTTAACGGATAATTATGTCAGAAGAAAAAAGACAATCAGTAAACGCAGCCGACGATAGTAAACCGGGCCCGTTCTTAGCAAGGATTGTAAGCCACCTTGACCCTTACTACATGGGAACATTGGAAGTTGAATTATTACATTCTTCTGGAAATCAAAATTCCAAAGAAGGACAAATTCATCAAGTCAAATACATGAGTCCTTTTGCTGGCATTACCAGTGTTGCCTACATTGATGAAAATAATGACTATAACAGCACACAGAAAAGTTATGGCATGTGGATGGTTCCGCCGGATGTAGGGTCAACAGTTGTGGTATTTTTTATCAACGGTAAAGGATATTGGTTTGGCTGTATCATGGATCCTAACATGAATTTTATGGTTCCCGGTTATGCTGCAACTTCTTATCAAGTTGACGGTGCAGAAGAACGTGTGCCGGTAGCTGAATATAATAAAAAAGCCAACGATGTTAGTGCTAGAGATACTACACAAATTCCTAAACCAGTCAACACTTCACAGCAAACTGTGTTTGTTAATCAGGGATTATTAAAAGATGATATTAGAGGAATAACCACTAGCAGTGCTAGACGAGAAACTCCCAGTGCTGTATTTGGAATATCCACGCCTGGTCCTGTTGATAAATTGGGCCCCAAAGGTAAAGTTGGTAAGTTTGAACATGTTATTCCTGAAGCATTTATCAGTAGATTAGGCGGCAGTAGTTTTGTTATGGATGATGGGGATGATAAGTTTTTAAGAAAAACAACCCCTACCGATGGACCACCTGAATATGCTGCGGTAGAAGATGACGAAACAGATGGTCTAAAAGATATCCCGCACAATGAGTTGATAAGAATTCGAACTAGAACTGGCCATCAAATTCTTTTACATAACAGCGAAGATTTAATATACATTGGCAATGCTAGGGGCACTGCTTGGATTGAATTAACCAGTGATGGCAAAATTGATATATTTGCAGAAGACAGTATCAGTGTTAGAACTGCACAGGATTTAAATTTTTTCTGTGATAGAGATTTTAATTTAGAAGTTGGTCGAAATTTTAATACAAAAGTGCATGGTGAAATGCATACTAATGTAATCAAAGACAAAGTATTAATTGTTGACAGAGATCAAAAGATCCACATCAAACGTAGAAAAGATGAAACTATTGACGAGCAATATCGTCAAACAGTAAACGACGATGTTAAGAAATATTATGCAACAGATTATACTCATAATGTTGACGGTAGGATGGATTTTAAAGTAGCTAACGGATTTAGTTTCAGTGGCGGTAATGGAGCGTCCGGTGCTGCGTTCGGACCACTAGACGCAACAAGTCAAGATCCAGCAGATCCAGTTAGTAACGATACAGAAGCATCGGGACCGGTAGAAGATGTTAATGGACCAACTCCTGACAGAATTGATATTAAGATTTATAAAGATATGCGTATTCAGCATCTTGACGGTAAATCAGTTGATCATACAATTAGCGGATATTTAAAAACAAAAATTAATGGAGATGTTGATCTGCATACTGATGGCACATACGAACACTATACAGCAGGCAATATAGATATTAAAACAGATGGTCATATATTCCAACAGTCAACTGGTGATTTTGAAGTTAAAGCAGGCGGACATATCTATAACACTTCGGCAGCTAGCAACGAAACTAAAGCTGGTGGAAATATTTTAGAAACATCGTCTGCTCAAATCCACATGAATAGTTCAGGCAATCAAGCAACAGCCGCTGCTGGATCAAGCACTGCACAAATTGCAGAATTGCCTGAAGAAGCAAGGGTCACTGCTAAAGCATCAATACCATTAAATTCTAAAACTCATAGTTTACCTGGACCTGACGGAGAAGCATTTACAGAATCTATTATGCGTAGAGTGCCTACACATGAACCGTGGCCACATCATGAGAATTTAGATCCTCAGAAATTTAAACCTGAGCAAACGGACAAAGACATAGACGGCAGATATAGTGAAAATAGCGATTCTATTGCAGCCGCTGGTGAGTATTGGAATACCTATACAACATCTATAGATACGTTTACTAAGTTACCACCTCAAAATCAAGAAGAGGAATAAAATATGACAATTAACAATAGATTATATCAACGCACAACAGTCAAAGGGCCTGGACAAAGCCAGCAACAGCCTAATGTTAAAGTGTATAAAGGCTTCAGCACAGTTAGCGATACCACGGAAAACTTTGGACTATACGATCTTGCTTTGATCAAACAAGACATTATCAATCACTTTCATATTCGCCAAGGGGAACGTTTAGAAAATCCAGAGTTTGGCACTATCATTTGGGACATGTTATATGAGCCTTTTACAGTAGATGTAAGAAACGCCATTGTTAAAAACGTTGAACAGATTATAAATTTTGACCCTCGTGTGCAAGCAGATCAAGTGATAGTAACACAATACGAATCAGGTCTACAAATAGAGTGTGAATTGTTGTATCTAACGTATAATATTGCAGAAAGACTGCAATTTAAATTCGACCAAGATAACGGACTAGTAAGTTAACTACCCTGATTATTTTTTCGATAAATATTAATTAATAAGGATAACAGATGTCATCGACCGATCGTCAAAATCGATTACTAGTAGCAGAAGATTGGAAAAGAATATACCAGTCATTTAAAAATGCTGATTTCCAAAGCTACGACTTTGAAAACCTGCGTAGGGTAATGATATCTTACATTAGAGAGAACTATCCTGAAGACTTCAACGACTACATAGAATCAAGTGAATACCTAGCCTTAGTAGACCTTATTGCGTTTTTAGGTCAAAGTATTGCTTTCCGTGTAGATCTTAATGCTAGAGATAACTTTTTAGAACTAGCAGAACGTCGCGAAAGTGTGTTACGTTTGGCAAGATTACTCAGTTACAATGCCAAACGTAATCAAGCAGGTAATGGATTTTTAAAATTCACCAGCGTTCAAACCACAGAAGCTATCATTGATTCTAACAATAGAAACCTTTCAGGTTCTACAGTGACTTGGAATGATGCAACCAACGCTAATTGGTATGAACAATTCATTAAAGTAATTAATGCAGCCTTGGACACAAACAGACAGTTCGGAAAGCCAGATGCAAAAGCCACAATTTTTGGCGTTCCTACAGAGCAATATAGACTCAAGAGTATTAATTCAGACGTGCCAGTTTTTGGTTTTTCTAAATCAGTCGATGGCAGAAATATGCCATTTGAAATTACTAGCACAATTATAGACACCACTAATGAAGTAATCAAAGAAGAAGCTCCAGCGCAAGGAGTTAAGCCGGCATTCATATACAAAGATGACGGCCGCGGCCCTGGCTCATCTAACAGCGGCTTTTTCATGCACTTCCGTCAAGGTCAATTAAACACTGGAACATTTACACTAGACCAACCCGGGTCTAATGAAGTTATTGACATTGATGCAGTTAATATTAACGATACAGATGTATGGTTATATAGACTTGATAAAAATAATCGAGAAGCAGAATACTGGCAACCAATTTCTAGTTTTAAAGGCAATAATACTGTTTACAATAGTTTAGAAAAAAATATTAAAAATATTTACAGTGTTATTACCAGAGTGGGAGATAGAGTTAGTTTAAATTTCTCTGACGGAGTGTTTGGCACTTTACCATTAGGAACATTTAGAGTTTACTATAGAAATAGCAACGGATATGCTTACTCTATTAACCCTAAAGACGTTCGTTCAGTTTCGATAGATATTTCTTATCTTAGTAATTCGGGTCAAGTTGAAATTTTAACAATCAACATGAGTTTGACAGCTATGGTAGTTAATGCTGCCGCATCTGAAACTAATGAAAGTATAAAAAACAACGCCCCTGCAAATTACTATACACAAAATAGAATGATAACTGGTGAGGATTATAATATTAGTCCGTTGGCAGTTAATCAACAATTACTAAAAATTAAAGCAGTAAACAGAAGTTCTAGCGGTATCAGTCGTTATTTTGATTTAATAGATCCTACAGGAAAATACAGCAAAACAAATCTATTTTCTGATGATGGTGCAGTATACAAAGAATTATACAACGACAGTTTTAGATTTTCATATGTTACTAAAACAGACATTGAATCCGTAATTTATAATCAAGTTTTTGAAATTATTAAAAATGACAATTTAAAAAATTATTTCTATTCAAATTATGAAATAGATACTTCTGTAACGATTAATGCCGCTTGGTTCCCAGTAACAGTAGATACAAATCAGACTACAGGTTACTTTGGCGACAGTGTTGATGGCACAGTTTTTAAAACAGGACAATTTACAGCAACAGACTTAACCTATATTGAAACCGGTGCATTGGTAAAATTTACAGCACCAGTTGGCAGATATTTTGACAAGTCGAACAATAACAAATTAGAGTATGGTTCAGCTACTGCTGTCAACAGTGCTACTGTATTATGGACTAAGATTGTTTCTGTAACGGGTGACGGCACCGCAAACAATACAGGTATAATGGCCACTGGATTTGGCCCAATCATTCTCAATGATATTATACCGCAAGGTGCTATAGTTTCTAAGATTATACCAAAATATAAAAGTATTATAGATTCCAGCACAATTACGACAATAATTGATCTAGTGTTTGATAATAAACCATTTGGATTACGTTACGACAAAACTACAAGAGCTTGGAAAATAATATTTGAGTCAAACCTCAATGTTGTTGATAGCTTTAATCTCGGCAAATCTGGTGATAAATCAAATCAACAGTTAGATGCCAGTTGGTTAATACTGTTTACTCCTGACGATGAATTCTATACAGTTACATCAAGATTAATACGTTATGTCTTTGAAAGTGACACACAGGTTAGATTTTATTATGACAGCAGTGATAAAATTTATGATACTAGAACAAATACAGTGGCCAAAGATGCTATAAAAGTTTTGAGTATTAATACAAAACCTGGACAAACAACACCATTTACTTTTGATAGAAGCTGGGCAGTATTAAAAGAATACAACGGATTAGATGGCTATGTTGACACTAAAAAAATTGAAATAACCTTCCCTGATTCAGACGAAGACAGTGTAGTAGACAATCCTGAAATTTTCAATGATATAGTAGATACTTCGGTATTAACTAGTGGCAAATACATTATACAACAAAAATATAACATAGGTGATCGCCAAGAAGATTATCGATATGTTTCTAATATTGATAATAAAGTTATTATATTATCGAGCGAAACAGCAGTTGGCAGTTTATCACAATATGTTGAAGGTCAGCACTTTTACTTTCAAGATACTGAAGTAGTTAAGAAGTTAGATTCAGTTGCGTCAACATTAATTCCTAGTTTAACTTATAAAGTATTTGTTGGCAGAGATAACATTAAATTTCAATATATTCACAACGCTGACTACGAGTCTCGTATAGATCCAGGAATTACAAACATCATTGATATATTTGTGTTAACTAGAGAGTATGACACATATTACAGACAATATGTCAGCGGCGTAACTGAAAATGAACCATTGCCACCTAGTAGTGATAGTTTGTATAACGACCTACACCCAACGCTGAGAAAAATCAAAGCCATCAGCGATGAGATCATTTATCATCCAGTAAAATATAAAGTATTGTTTGGAACACTGGCAACTATTGATCTGCAGGCAACATTTAAAGTTGTTAAAAACCCAGATCAAGTTATCAGTGACAATGATGTTAAGACACGAATACTTGTAGCAATAGAACAATTCTTTGCTATTGAAAATTGGGATTTTGGAAATACATTCTATTTCAGCGAACTATCCACTTATGTATTGTCACAGCTGGCTCCCTTTATTGTCAGCTTTGTTATTGTGCCAAAGGCAGATAATTTATATTTTGGTAGTTTATTTGAAATATCTTGTGAGAAAGATGAAATATTTGTCAGTGGTGCAACAGTTGACGATATTGAAATAATCACAAGTATTACCGCTAGTAAGATTAAATCCAATGGTGCAATCACCACTACAGAAAAAATTGCAAACAGAAATCAAATTTCAAGTTCTTAAAAGGTAACCGATGTCATATAACAACGATCAGAACGAATATCCAGCTCCGTTAGATCCTTCTTCTAGAAAAGTTTCTAATTTACTGCCGCGATTTTATAGAACTGATAGTAATAAAAAATTCGTTCATGCAACACTGGATCAGTTAGTCCAACCTGGCACGGTTAAAAAAGTTAATGGTTATATTGGTAGACAAGACAGTAAAGCCACCACTGCTACTGATATATTTGTATCAGCCACCACACCACAGCGTCAAACTTATCAACTAGAACCTAGCGTCATTATCAAAGATGAAACCGATACAGTAACATTTAATAAAGATTATCTTGATCATATCAATCATATTAGTGTATTGGGCGGCATCACCAACGATCATAGACGTGTTAACGCTGAGGAATTCTACAGCTGGAATCCGCAAATTGATTGGGACAAATTTGTAAATTTTCAACAATACTATTGGTTACCATACGGTCCTGAAGTAGTTAACATCTACGGTCAGCAATTGGCAATACAAAGTGAATACTCTGTAAAACTAGTTGATGAGGGTGATAATTTTGCATATTTGTTTACGCCTGACGGATTAACTAGAAATCCTATTTTAAAATTATATCGAGGACAAACATATCAGTTTAATATTAATGCGCCCGGACATCCTTTCAGTATCAAAACACAAAGGACAGCTGGATTATTAAACAAGTATCCTTACGGAGTAACAGTTGTAGGTGATATAGTAACATTTGCAGTGCCATTAGATGCTCCAAATATTTTATTCTACGTCAGCGAGAATGATGTAAATGTTGGTGGTGTTTTACAAATACAAAACATTGAAGAAAATACCAGCATTGATGTTTTGTCTGAAGTCATCGGTAAATCAAATTACACCATGGGCAATGGTTATGCTCTAAGTAATGGAATGAAATTAAAATTTGTAGGTAATGTTACCCCTGCATCTTATTCTGATGGTTATTGGTATGTAGAAGGTGTAGGCAGTAATATTAAATTAGTATCTGCTAAAGACTTAGAAATTATCAGCGGTTATAGCCAACAAAAAACTATATTGTTTGATGACACATCATTTGATGCTTTACCGTTTGATGATGCCAGCGCATACGCTGGAACTAAAGATTATATAACAGTTAACAAATCTAGTCCTGATAGAAATCCGTGGAGTAGATATAATCGTTGGTTCCACAAAGATATTATCAATACTACTGCAACTATTAACGGATCAATACCTGATTTAGATCAAGACGCTCGAGCTAAACGTCCTATTATTGAATTCAATGCCGGGTTGAAGCTGTATAATTTTGGAACTCAAAATAAACAGAATGTAGATTTAATTGACACATTTACTACCGATGTATTCAGCACTATTGAAGGCAGTATTGGTTATAATGTAGATGGGGTGGACCTTGCAGACGGCCATAGATTACTAGTGGCCGCGGACACAGATGTTCGAGTAGTTGGTAGAATTTTTCAAGTAAAATTCATTGAAGTGCAGTCTGGACTTACCCGTCAAAAACAAATAACATTAATTGAAACCGCTGATTCAGAGCCCTTAGTTGATGAAACAGTGCTGGTCAAATTGGGATCTAATCAAGGTAAAATGTATTGGTATAGTGGCAGTCAGTGGTTGCTAGGACAAGAAAAAACAACAACAAATCAAGACATCTACTTTGATATTTTTGATGATAATGAAATCAGTATTTCTGATAGTAACTATTACGAAGGAACTAACTTTAAAGGAACTAAAGTTTTTTCCTATGCACGTGGAACCGGCACAGTTGATAGTGAATTAGGATTTTCATTAACATACAGAAACATTAATAATATAGGTGATATTGTTTTTAACTTTGATTACAATCAAGATGCATTTTCATATAAAATTGCCGCCCAGCTAATCACATTAAGCATATCAAAGTCATATTTAAAATTATTCAACGGCGCCGCATCTTACAGTAATGGTTGGACTACCAACTACTACAGCGATTATCAACGAGTAGTTAGAATTTACAAAGGGTCAGACCAGACCAATAACTTTGCATTAGATGTTTACGACAATGTATTAGATCTTGATGATTTAAAATTAAATGTATATGTCAATGGTTTAAGAATATCTAAAAATCTTTACACTATCAATGATGCCGCAAGATATAAAACAATAGTATTAACATCTAGTATTAAATCTACTGATATACTTTCAATTAAGTCCTTAGCTAGACAACCTAAAAATAATAATGGATATTATGAACTGCCTATAAGTTTACAAAACAATCCATTAAATGACAGCATCAGTATTTTTACATTAGGACAAGTAAGTGACCATGTAGATACTATGGTCAATAACATTGATGACTTTGTTGGAACATTCCCTGGCGATAATAATTTAAGAGATATTGGATATCTTTCACAATACGGCACACGATTTATACAGCACAGTGGGTCACTAGCAAATTCTTTATATCACTTAGGTAGTAAAACATCTAATGCACTACGGGCCATAGAGAATGCCAGAGATGACTACGGCAAATTCAAAAGAATGTTCTTGGCAGCAGCTGATACTTTGGGGATTGATACAGACCCAAAACAATTTGTTGACCTAGTGTTGTCTAAACTAAATGAAGCAAAACCCAACACTGACAAATATTATCTAAGTGACATGGTGCCGTATAGAGCAGGCCAGACATATAATTTTGAAGTTCTTGATAGCGATATTACCACATATCCGTTGTCTTTTACTTTTAATCTTTCTGAGCTATCAAATGCCGCAATTTTAATTTATTTGAACAGCTCTCAGTTAGTATACGGTGTTGATTATGAATTTAATAGCGAAGGATTTGTTAATATCTTAACTCCTTTAGCTGAAGGCGATTCTATAGACATTGTAGAGTATACTACCACAGACGGTTCTTTTATACCAGCCACTCCTACTAAATTAGGATTATGGCCAAAGTTTGTTCCTGAAATATACCAAGACGACACTTACCTTGAGCCCACAATGGTGATACAAGGGCACGATGGAAGTGTAACAGTTGCATACAATGATTATAGAGATGCTATATTATTAGAACTTGAAAAGAGAATTTATAATAATATCAAAGTAGATTACGATGCATCTATTGTAGATATCTATGATATTATTCCAGGAGTCAACAGAACTAATAGATATAATAAGTCTGAGTTTTTAGATATTCTCAGTGGTGACTTTTATAAGTGGACTAGTTTATTAGATAGTAATATAACGGCAAATGAATTTTTTGATAGATTAAATTCTTTTACCTTTAACTATAACAAAAATACTTTGCCAACAGGCGAATCTAGCCCAGGTTACTGGCGAGGAGTATATCGATATTTGTTAGATACTGATCGTCCGCATACTCACCCGTGGGAATGTCTTGGATTTAGCATAGAGCCAACATGGTGGCAGTCGGTGTATGGGCCACGACCATACACATCAGACAACTTAGTCCTTTGGGAAGATCTACAATCAGGTATTGTTAGACAACCTAATACTCCGCCTATTATTTTAGAAAAATTTGTTAGACCCGGATTAGTAGATAGAATACCGGTAGACGAGTATGGAAACTTAATTAGTCCGCTAATTAGTAATTCCGTAAGAGGATTCATACAAGTAGATGCTAATACTGATTTTATATTTGGCGACGGGTCGCCTACGGAATCTGCTTGGAATAGATCAAGCTACTATGCTTTCAGCGTAATTAAAACTGCATTATTAATGCATCCAAATAAAATTTTAGGATTGTTGCTAGATAGATCTAGGACAGTTAAAAATTTAGTAGGACAATTTGTTTACAAAGATACTAATTTAAGATTACAATTAAAAACATTAGTATTACCATCAACTGCCCAATCAGATTCAAGAGTATATTCTAGTGGCATACTAAACTGGATTGTGGATTTATTAACTGGCCCAAATTTTGTAACATACACTAATTATAAAAATGATTTACAAAATCTTACCTGTTCATTAACCAGTAAGTTAGGCGGCTTTACAAGTAAAGAAAAATTTAGATTATTATTAGACAGTAAGAGTCCCTCTAGCACATCTAATGTATTTGTGCCAGATGAAAATTATGATATTTTCTTAAACACTAATTCTGCTATACAAAAAATAAACTACAGTGGAGTTATTGTTCAAAAATTTGTTGATGGATATGAAGTCAGAGGATACACATTTGACGATCCGTATTTTGATTACTATCAACCTATAGGCAATGGCCGTGTAATCAACATTGGTGGAATCAGTGAATCTTTTCTTAACTGGACATCGTCACAGATATATCGAGCACAGAATATAGTAAAATACGATAATCAATATTATCGTTGCACTACTGCACATACTAGTCAAGACACATTTGATACTGAGAAATTTACAAGATTGGGCGGTCTTCCAGTAACTGGTGGTAAAGATATAGAAATTAAAAGAACATTTGCACAGTCATTATCTCGTATTCCTTACGGCACTAGGTTTGCAGAATACCAAGATGTTGTTAATTTTTTAATTGGATATGAGCAGTATTTAAAATCTTTAGGATTTATTTTTGATAATTTTAATAATAACCTAAATGCTATAACAAACTGGGAAACCAGTGCTAAAGAATTTGCCTTTTGGCTAACACAAAACTGGGCAGTTGGCAGTGTTATTTGTCTAAGTCCTAGTGCTATAAAATTAGCATTAACTACAACCCAAGCGCAAGTTAATAATATTTTTGATATATTTTATTCTTACAAGATATTGCAAAGTGATGGACAGCCTTTACAGGCAAACTTTATTAATACTAACAGAGAAAATAATGTTTATACACTAAGTCCAAAGAATACAAATCAAGGCATATACGGAGCTACGTTTTATCTAATACAAAAAGAACACGTATTATTATTAGATAATACAACTTACTTCAACGATGTAATCTACGATCCACAACCAGGATACAGACAAGAGCGAATTAAAGTTATTGGATATATTTCCAATGGATGGGATGGTAGTTTTAATATTCCTGGTTTTATCTATGACAAGGCTGACGTAGTAGTATGGTCTCCGTGGACTGACTATAGTTTAGGCGACATTGTTCAATATAAACAATTTTATTACAGCGCAAAATACTCTGTTGTAGGATCTTTAGAATTTAATAACAATGATTGGGCAAGATTAGATAAAAAACCGACCAAGGGTCTATTACCTAATTGGGATTACAAAGCAGAGCAGTTTAACGATTTCTACGATCTTAATACAGATAATTTTGATATAGGACAACAACGGGTTGCACAGCACTTAATTGGATATCAAAAGAGAACGTATCTTGAAAATATTATAAAAGACGATGTAAGTCAATATAAATTTTATCAAGGAATGATCGCTGAAAAAGGCACAGAAAATGTTCTAAACAAATTGTTTGATGTTCTCAGTGCTACTAATCAAGAAAGCCTAACCTTAGATGAAGAATGGGCAGTTCGTGTAGGTCAATATGGCGGCAGTGAAGCATTTGATGAAATTGAAATAACATTAGATGAAGGTCTATTTAAAATCAATCCGCAAGCTATTGAATTTACTACAGAAAAAGTCCCCGAAATTCCAGATTTTATTATACGACAAAATACCAACGACATCTATTTAAAACCTGCAAATTTTAATTACAACGTTTGGCCGACAGTAGTAAGTCCTAATAAATTTTTAAGGACCGCTGGATATGTTCGTTATGATGATGTTGCACTTAACATAGATACATTAGACTCATTGTTAACTAATTCTTCAGACTATGTATTAGTTGAAGGAGACTATGTATGGTGCGCATTTGAAGGAATCAACTGGAATGTTTATAGGGTTACTAAACATACTATAGCAGTAGACTCTATATTAACAACGGTTACAAATATTCAATTGACGTTTGATTCAGCACCTAATCTCACTGCTGGTGAAATTATAATGGTAGCTAATTCTACTAATGTAAATGGATTTTATAAAATTAAATCACTGTCAGGGAATTCTATTAATTTAGATAATTTCTCTAAAGGACTAGCTGAGGAAGACAGTTCTCAAATTCTAGTATACAAGTTTATTACATCGCGACTTGCAACATTTGACACAGCTAATACTAGTCTACCTGAACACTTAAAATTAAACGAATTAATATGGTCAGATGACCAAAATAATAATAAATGGGCTGTGTGGGAAAATAATCCTGTATTTTCTAAGAAAGAAATTGAACAATCATTTCCGATAGCAAATCAAAAATTTGGAACAAGTTTCTATGTTAATGGTGCCACTAATAAAGCAGTAGTATCGACCGATACAAATAAAGTTGCTATATTTGAATTAGATTCAATCGGCTTATGGATACAAAAACAAACAATTAGTCCGGATACTAATTTAGCTGACTCAGCTGGAGGCTTTGGACAGACTGTGGCATTCAGTGAAGATGCTCGTTGGTTGTTTATCTCTGCACCTACTGCTAGTAATGTAAAAACTAGATATGCAGGAACATATACTGTGCCTACTACATACAATGAAGGCGACATTGTAACTACCAATTTTGTGCATTGGGAAGCCTTGCATACCATTGGTGCAGACAGCACTGTGATTACAGAGTTTTCAGAAGACTGGCAACCGGCTAGATTAATTGAAGCTTCTGCTACAGGTTCAAGTAGCGGGTTGTTTAATCAAGGTATGGTCTACATATACCAAAAAGATGACTCTGGAAATTATTTGTTTAATCACGTAATTACAAGTCCGTATCCTGTTGCCAATGAAAAGTTTGGTTCTAAAATAAAAATTACAGAAAACAACGGTGAATATCTTGCTGTTATAAGTAGTCCTGGTTATAATAACAATCAAGGTAGACTATATTTCTTTAGATATGGTGATGTATCTGTAGACAGCGGTTACGAATGGCACATGGACTACACTAGATCATACCGTGGATATCATAATCCAGGATACGAATACAGTGCAGGAGAAATTGTTTTTTATAATTACAAATTATATCAAGCAGTAGCAGACGTCCCCACAGATCCATTTGAAAATAATCCTAGTCTATGGCAAGAAGTTTCAGATACAAATATACAATGTTTTGTTCCAAAGCAAATTGTAACACTTGAATATGATAATGATGTCACAGCTGATGGCAGCACCACTATCTTGTTTGGTGAATCAGTGGAGTCTGTATTTGACAATGATGCATTTGGTTATGATTTTGACTTAACAACAGACGGATCAAAACTTGTAGTTTCTGCTCCTCGCAGTGATAATATTAACTATGACAACTATAGGGGTCCTTATAGAACCGACCTAGCCTACAACTTAGGAGACATTGTATATTATCAAGGACAATACTGGAGTTGTGAAGGATTAATCGAAGATAGTTCTCAAGGAGACAGTGCATTAGCCGATTCTACATTAGACTTAACTCCGGCCGGTCCATTCATCGAATCTAAATGGCATCCATTAGATCTACGGGTAGTAGATAAAGGCAAGATATTTGTTTACAGTTTCAACGGAATAAATTTTGATTTAGATTCCGTTGTAAGTGGTAAAGATTTTGCATTAACTCAAGAAGTCAGATTAGGCGAAAGTATTTCTCTGTCAAGTGACGGCAAGTCTTTAGCTATCGGTGCAGGTCTATATGACGGAGAAAAAATTGATCAAGGAGCAGTATTTGTTTTAACGGCTAATGCTAATTCATATTCATTACATCAAACAATCACTAGAAAGTATGCAGAACTTGCTGAAAAATTTGGACATGTCGTAGAATTTTTAAACAATGACAAATCGCTAGTAATATTTTCTAAGAATGGTGACAACAATGTTGTTACAACATTTGATAATTTAGCAACATCTTTTGACGAATCAACTAATGCTATTGTAGACGGATTTATTGACAGTGGCAGAATAGATGTATACGACAAGTATATCAACAATTATATATTCGGTGAAACACTATCGTTGCACATTGAAATTGCCAAGACTGAATATGGTTCAACTATTCAAACAGTAAGAGACAGTATATTTGTATCATCTCCTTCTGCAACATATGATCAAAATATCAATGCTGGATCAATTATTGCTTACAGTAAAGTCAACGGCAAATATAGCTGGATGAAAAAACATGAACAAGTTGAGTATGTTGATATAGATAAAATTAAAAAAATGTATCTATACAACTCTAATACAAATCAACTGATTACCTATATTGATACAATAGACAGTATTAGGGGTAAAATTGCCGGCGTTGCAGACCAAGAAATAAAATATAAAACTTATTACGATCCGGCGATTTATAGCACTGGCATTGAATCTGTAACAGTTGATGACGGTGCTAACTGGACTGATCAATTTGTTGGAACACTATGGTGGGATCTAACCAGAGCAAAATTCTTAGAATCAAACGACACAAATATTATCTATAGAAATAGCACCTGGAATACCTTGTATGAAACAGCCAGTATAGATATCTACGAATGGGTAAAGAGTAAGTATTTGCCAGCGCAGTGGAATAAACTAGCTGATACAGAAGAAGGCCTAGTTAAAGGTATAAGTGGCACATCTAAATATGGCGATACAGTATACAGTGTTAAGCGAAAATATGACACACAAACTAAGGCATTTAAAAATCTTTACTATTACTGGGTAAAAAATAAAAAAATAGTTCCACATGTTGAGGGTAGAACAATTTCTGCAGAAAGTGTAGCCTCGCTAATTTCTGATCCAAAGGGTCAGGGTTATAAATTTGCAGCATTTACATCACCGTCTGGTGTCAGCTTGTTTAACTGTAAAAATCAATTAACAGATGGGCAAGTTAAACTAAATGTTCAATATTGGTTAGTGCCCCAGGACAACATCAATATTCACAGTCAATGGAAAATTATTAGACAAGATGCTGATTCTATAATTCCAGCAACCATTGAAGAAAAGTGGATTGATAGTCTTGTAGGTAAAGATAAGAATGATAGAGTGGTGCCTGACATTAGTCTTCAACCTAAGAAAAAATATGGTATTGAATTCCGTCCTAGACAGAGTATGTTTGTCTACAGATACGAAGCTCTTAAACAAGTATTAGAAAAAACTAACAGTATTTTAAAAGATTTATTAATAGTTGACGAATTTGATCTAACAAAGCTAAAAGAAAAAGAAGCAGTTCCTTATCCATCTCGTGGATTATACGATACCATCATAGACACTGATGCTGAAATTAGATTTATTTCAACCAATGTATTACGTCCAGCTAAACTAATTCCTATCATTGTAGATGGAAAAATTACAGGAGCAACCGTAACCGAAACAGGTATTGGATATGTCAATCCGCCTTATGTTAACATTAAAGGCACTGGTATTGATGCAGTGGTTAAAACAACTATAGATACCCAAGGTCGTGTCACTGGTGTAACAGTATTAAATGGTGGTGTTGGATATACTTCAACAACTAGATTTACTGTAAGGCCTTACAGTATCTTAGTGAAAACAGACAGTCAAGCATTAGATCGTTGGAGCATATATGCCTACGACAATACATTACAATTATGGTCTAGAGTAAAAAGTCAAAGTTATAATGTTGAAAATTTCTGGTCCTATGTTGATTGGTATGCTACTGGATACAACCAATTTACAAAAATTGATTACAGTGTAGATTACACTTATCAAATTCCTTTATTATCAACAAACATTGGAGATACTGTAAAGGTATTCAATGTTGGATCTGGCGGTTGGATGCTACTTGAAAAGTATGCTGAATCAACAAGTCAAGATTACACACAAAGCTATCAAGTAGTTGGTAGACAAAATGGCACTATTGAATTTTCTAATAATCTATATTCACTGAAAAATAGTTTGTTAACTTTTGATGGCGGATTGTTTGACAATGATTCTTACGATAACTCTGCCAGTGTAGAATTACGCATAATATTAGAAACATTGCGTAGTAACATATTTGTTGACAATTACAGACAGTATTGGCTAGATATATTATTTGTTGGTTTTAGATATGCACTGAGCGAACAAACTTATTTAGATTGGTTAATAAAAACCAGCTACATCAAAGCAACTCACAATGCTGGTGAGCTAAAACAAAAAACAAATTATAACAATGACAATCTTTCTAACTATGAAGATTATGTCAACGAAGTAAAACCATACAGAACAAAAGTTAGAGAGTATATTAGTGCCTATAACAAAATAGACGCTGCTCCGTCGATGATTTCTGATTTTGATCTCCCACAACGCATTGATGTAAATGGAACAATACAGCCATTGAATGTTGTTTACTATGACAATAAGATTGTTGCAGGATCAACTGAAGTTACTGAATATCCGTGGAAAAACTGGTTAGACAATGTTGGATTTAAAATTAAATCAATAGAAATTGTCAATGGTGGTGAGTTATATGTTAGACCTCCAGTGGTTAGAATTACCGGCAACGGCACAGGTGCAGAAGCTGTTGCTTATATTGCCAATGGCAGAGTTAACAGGATCAAAATTACTAATCCGGGCACTGGATACTTGTCAGCACCGACTATTGTGCTTGATGGTGGATTATTAGAAAATGGCACAGCTGGTCGTGCAGTGGCAATTATAGAAAGTGAAGTGGTAAGATCTTGTCATATTGCTGTTAAATTTGACAGGATTAACAAAAATTATTACATCACAGAACTTACAGAAACAGAAACGTTTACTGGGTCTGGTAGTTTAAAACAGTTTGCATTAAAGTGGCCGACTGACATTAAAATTGGCAGATCGGCAGTGACAGTAAATGCTCAAGAAGTATTGAGAGAAGAATACACTATCACAATGAAGTCTACAACATCTAGAGGATACACTTCGTATTACAGTGTGTTGACTTTAAATGATGCTCCGGCAATAGGTGATGTTGTAGAAATTACATACTATAAAGATATTACATTATTGTCAGCAGCTGATAGGATCAACTTCTTCTACAATCCAACAACTGGACAATTAGGTAAGAACTTAGATCAATTGCTAACGGGTGTAGACTATGGTGGCGTTACAGTCACCGGTTTAGGATTTGGTGCAGGTGCAGGATGGGACGCACTTCCTTGGTTCTCAGATCAGTGGGATGGATTTGATGCAGCATTTGATGACTACATTGTCACAGTTGGTGACAGCACCTACACATATACACTGCCCTATACTCCGGAAGTTGGCCAGGAAATTAACGTATACGTCAACGGATTAAGAATTGATGATCCGTATTTTGAGTTGTATGACGGATCAACAGTTCAACCTAATGGTAGAAAATTGCCACAAGATTGGACAGTAATGTCTACAATTATCGGTGACGGTGTAACAAATGTTATAAACTTACCTAATTTAACAGATCCGTATGCGTTGAATATCAATGCTGGTGACAAAGTTATATTCCGTAAGAGCACTAGTGACGGTAGTTTCCTTCCTAATGAAAATGAATATGACACTATTTTACAAGGTGGTAATTTAGCCTATACTTCTGCTACAGGTGTTGCACCTGATGATATTATATTAGACGGAGATAATTTTGTTACGCCCGACACTAGTCATGGCCCCGAAGAATTAGTTCCAGGGCAGATATTAGATTCATTAGCTGTAAAAGTATTTTCATTGCCCACAGATGGCAGTGCAAAAATTAAATGGATGAACTATAAAGCCAACGGCACACGCACACAATTTAGTATTGCACAATATCCTAACAGCAAACAGGCAATACTTGTTGTAGTAGATGATATTATTAAAGCTATTGATGTTGACTACACTATAGATTGGCAGAATAACGAAGTAATCTTTACATCCGCACCAGTTGCCAATGCCAGTGTTGCTGTAGCAAGTTGGAGTTTTAATGGTGATGGAATTTTAGATCTTGATTATTTTGTTGCAGACGGCAGCACTATAGAATTTATCACCCACGCTTCATGGACAGAAGGCGCCAATTCAGTAGTATTAGTAAACGGTGATAATTTAAATTATGATTTATTCCAAACAGATACTACATATGAAAGTTCCAGCAGAGTTGGCATAAGATTTGTAACGCCTCCAACAGATGGCAGTATTATTAACTATATGATACAAAAATCTTTCTATGGCGACGATTCGACACAGATACAAAAAACAAGTATTGTTAAATCTGAAACATTAATTACAGACGGTTCAAGTTTAACATACAATCTAACCAATGCCGTAGGTTTTAATCAAATTTATGAAAGTAATGTAATTATTAGAGTTGGGCAGACTATCTTAAGAGCACCTAGTGCAGAGTATTTTACATTAGCCGATAACGAATTAACTTATTCATTGCCTCAGCATAAATTTGCTCCGTATTCATTCTCCCCAACCAATTTAAGAGTATATCTAAACGGCATATTACTGCTTGTCGGTAGCGAATACATATTTGATTTTGCAACAGTCAGCGTTGAATTAACAGCAAGTCAGTATGTTGACAGTGGAAAACTTGTTGTGTTAGTTGATACTAATGCTCAATATACATTGACCTACAACACATTAGAACTAATCAACACAGATTCTACATCATGGCCAGCTGGGTTAGACATTGAAGTTATTAGTTTTTACAATCATGACATAGTTGACATTCAGCGTAAAGAAGATGTAATTACTCCGGCAATTACATTAATACCAGGGACAGTTGATTATTTTACTTTTAGAAATAAAGAAAGAGGATTATTTGTTTTAGATAGAATAACAGTGTCGGATGATTATGTTTGGGTTGTTAAAAACGGCCAGCTATTAACTCATAGTATTGATTGGAGATTATTAGAAGATCGCCAGACAGTTGAAGTAAAAAATGTTGCTCCTGGTGATAATATCAGTATGATCGGATACAGTCCAGAATTTACCAATGATCAATATTCTTATATGCAATTCAAAGATATGTTGAATAGAACGCACTATAAGCGATTGAATAAAAATAAACAAACATTTATTGTAAATGAGTTGCGCCAAACAGATATAGGCATAACAGTTGATGATGCTACAGTATTAGATGATCCTAATCCAGAAGGAAATCTACCTGGAATTATCTATATCAACGGAGAACGTATAGAATACTTTGCTAAAACTGGCAATGTTATAAGTAGACTACGTCGGGGCACATTGGGCACAGGAGTTCCTACAGTTCATAGTTCAGGAACCAATGTTTTAAATATTGGAATCTCTGAAACTATTCCGTATAAGGATGAATTTGTAGTTGAAACTTTTGTTGCTACAGACAGCAGTAATATGCTATATGTAAATTATATGCCGGATGTGCAGCCAGGCACAATAGATGACGGTAGCACCGCATACACTGAGTGGCATAGAAACACTATTCCAGACAACTTTGGACAATGCAACGAAGTTGAAGTGTTTGTTGCAGGCTACAGACTCAAGAAGAAACCGTATAAATTGCATGATATTACTATAGATCCGGGCCCGTTAGGAGATGTTGATCATGAAGCAGAGTTCAGTGTTGACGGCACTAGCTCTTCGATCCGTTTAACAACACCGCCGCCCGACGATACTAAGATTGTAGTAGTTAAAAAGATAGGAAAAATGTGGAATGACCTTGATACAAGTTTAGTTGATAGCACTAACAATATCGCTAATTTTATAAAGGCAGCGCCAGGTGTTTGGCCACTATAAATACATTAATATGAGAGCAAAGTATGTTTAGCAGAGATTTTTCAGGATTAAACATTGAGGGACATATAAAAATATGGAACCCTCAAACCAATGAAATTTTCATTAACAAGCGTAATGCAATTCACTATGAAAATATGAGTATTGCACTAGCGGATAGTATTGGAAATTCTGGGCAGGGGTTTATCTACGAAATGGCCTTCGGAAACGGGGGAACCAGTGTAGATCCTACAGGTATTATAACATATCTTACACCTAACAGTGTAGGAACAAATGCCACTCTTTATAATCAAACTTATACCAAAGTAGTTGATGATAGAGCAGTGGCTAATGTTGACCCTACACGAAACAAGATAGAAACAAGACACGTTACTGGGACTAATTACACCGATGTGTTTATTACTTGTTTGTTAGACTACGGTGAGCCTAACGGGCAAGACGCCATGGACACTAGCAATAACAACGAAGGAACATTTGTCTTTGATGAACTAGGTTTAAAGAGTTACAGCTCTACAGGTAATAGTAAATTATTAACCCATGTGATTTTTCACCCAGTTCAAAAGTCATTAAACAGATTAATCCAAATTGATTATACAGTAAGAATTCAAAGTCTTACAGGTTTAACTGAGGTGGCCTAATGAGTTATACAATAAAATACACTGAAACTGGCAACGTTCAGAAATCTGATATAACAGTTGAAGACCAAACGCTTAATCAACAACTACCTGTAACATTTGTGGGTAAGAATTACGTTGGTTATGCACAGATTATTGCTGAAAACTTTTTACATCTTTTAGAAAACTTTGCTAAAAATACAGCCCCGACTAACCCAGTTGAAGGCCAGTTGTGGTATGATAACAGCGCCGGCGTTAATCAACTAAAAGTATATGACGGCACCACATGGGCGCCTGCTGGTAGTATTAAAAAATCTAACTCTGCACCAGCAGTGGCTAACAGTAACTTAGGCGACTTATGGGCCGATACAGATAATCAACAACTTTATTTGTTTACAGGTAGTAATTGGGTGTTAGTTGGACCTCAATTTAGCAGTGGATTGCGAACTGGTGCAGAAGTTGAAACAGTAGTTGACACTAACAACGTTAGTCACAATGTTTTAAATCTATTTGTAAGTGATGAAAAAGTTGGAATTATCAGCAAAGACACATTTATTCCTAAATCAACTATTGCTGGTTTTACAGAAATTAAACAAGGTTTTAATTTATCAATAAAAGATTTTAACAGTAACAGTGCAGCAAACAAATTTTGGGGAACTAGTGAAAAGGCTGATGCGTTGGTAATTGGCAGTAATGCAGTAGCAGCTTCAAATTTCTTAAGAAGCGATACAACCAGCACAACAAATTTTCAATTCAACGTTCGTAATCCTAGCGGTATCACAGTTGGATCATCTGGCGAACTAAGTGTTACAGTTGATAGCAACATTCCAACATTTAATAATAAAACCAACGGTTCAGCATTTGACTTTAAGACAGTTAACAATGGTGTAACATCCACGGTTATGCGTATTGACAGTTCGTTAGCAGTTGGCATTAATAACACAGCTCCTGCAGAAGCATTAGACGTCAACGGCAACATTAAATCTAATGGCAATTTAATAATTACAGGAACTACTGACTCCACTAGTTTAGTGACTGGCAGCATTAAAACTGCTGGTGGCGCCGCAATTACAAAAAATTTAAGAGTTGGCGGCAGTTTTACAGTAACTGGAACAAGTAATACCTATGCAATTATTCCTGATGCAGATGGCACATATGATCTAGGCAGTGATCCCTTAACAGTAGGTGGTAAAGCCTGGCGTAGAATTTATGGAGATCAAATACTTGCACAAGAATTTGTAGGTAATGTCACTGGTAGTGTTACCGGAAACGTTACAGGTTCTGCAAGTAAATTATCAAGCCCAACGGTTTTTTCATTAACGGGTGAAGTTTCTAGTAACACTGTTAGCTTTGACGGTCAGAGCGGATCAGGTCTTGCAACATTTACTACCACAATTTCTCAGGACTTTGTAACAAATAGAACTGAAGTAACAACAAGCCAAGACAACGATGAGTTTTTAATTAATCGTCCAGGCAGTGGCTTAAGAAAGATTACTAAAACAACCTTACTGACTAATGTTGCAACAATGCCAATAGGTTCTATAATGGCGTTTGGTAGTGCAACACCACCCAGTGGCTATTTACTGTGTGATGGTAGCGAAATCAGAATTGGTGATTATCCTGAATTATTTGCAATAATTGGTTATAATTTTAAAGCAGTATCTTTGTTAATTGGCAGTGCAACATTTGCACTACCTGATTTAAGAGGACGATTTGCTCTAGGTAAAGACGATATGGACAACGGAGTTACAGTGCCAAGTATTGCAGACCCTACAGTATTAGTTGATGCTGGCGGCGGCAATGCCGATAGAGTCACAGACGTTGCCGCAGATACATTAGGTTCAGGTTCTGGCGCAGCTGAAAAATCGTTAGCTTTAACAAATATTCCAGATCACGAACACGATTTGCGAGCAAATGCAGGAACACAGTTCTATGCATTTAGAAACTCAAGCACTGTTATTCCGGATACAAACTTTATTGCAGGATTAGGTCCTAGTGCAGCTGGAACAGGACAATATCTTCCTACCAGCGGCGGCATTGATACATCCGGAACTTTAGGAGTAGCGTTTAGTATAATGAACCCTTACATGACAGTCAGCTATATTATCTATACTGGTAGACAATAAAATGACGTATAATATAAACAAAACCGATGGCACACTATTAGCACAAGTTGCTGATTCTGCAATTGATCAAACATCGACTGATATTACCTTAATTGGTAAAAACGTCAGTGGCTATGGTGAATACATAAATGAAAATTTTATTAAAGTTCTTGAAAATTTTGCCAGTTCAACACAGCCTAACAATCCTATTACCGGCCAAATATGGTATGATACCGTAGGAGGTAGACTTAAAGTTTACAATGGCGTAGGATTTAGTGTAGGCAGCGGGCCAGTTGTGTCTGGCTCTCAGCCTACTAGCTTTGTCGAAGGTGATTTTTGGATTGACAGCATTAACAAACAACTGTATTTTTATGACGGCACTGATTTAACACTAGCTGGTCCAGTATATAAAGACACCCAAGGTAAAAGTGGATTTGAAGTTGTAACAATTGTTGACACTGTTCTTATAGAACACACTGTGGTTAAATTATGGGTAGGTGCAAGTCTATTAGGTATTTTCTCTAAAGATATTACGTTTACTCCGTTAAATCCTATTGCTGGTTTTTCCGGACCAATGCGTCGAGGATTTAATCCTGGAACGTTGACCGGACAGAAATTTTATATCACAGCCAGTGCAGCTGATGCTGTTGTTTCACCTAGCGGTGCATTAAAAACTACCAGCAGTTTCATGCTTACTGAAGAAAATACCAGCACAGTAGGCACAGTTACAATTCAAAATTCAACTCCGTTGATTCTTGGTCCTAATCAAAATAATGAAATTAGAACCAGTTTAACGCTGATTGAACATATCAGTAATAACACCGGACAAGACTTTAAGATTAGAACAAAGACTGGTGCTGGTTTAGAAGATGCGTTTACTATCCGTGCCACAGACCGACGTGTTGGTATTTTCAAATCTAACCCATTAGCAACACTTGATGTTGATGGCGACATGTATATCAGCGGTAGTTTAACTGTTAAAGGCGCAACTACTACAATTGAAACTACCAATTTAACTGTTGAAGATAGGGTTATTACTCTAGCAAGATCTAGTGATAGCACAGCTAGTGAAGATTATGCAGATGGAGGCGGATTTATTGTCACCGGATCCCCTACAAATCATTCAATGTTGTGGGAAAAAAGCACTGGAACATCTGGTGCTGCTCCATATGGCCAATTTACAGTTAGTGATAACTTAAATTTAGCTGTCGGTAAAGAATTTAGAATTGATGGCGCATTGGTTTTAAGCACTACTAGTTTAGGTGCAACTATTACCAGTGCTCCTGGTATTACTAGCTTTGGCCCACAGACCCAGCTAACTGTTGACAATATTCTTGTAGATGGTAATACTATTTCTACTACAAATCTTAACGGTAATCTAACTTTATCGCCAAGTGGCTCGGGTGTTGTAGACGTAGATAACAGCAAAATTTCTAATGTTGCTACTCCTGTAGCAAGCGGAGATGCTACAAGTAAGGGATATGTTGACAGTTTTGTAAAAAGTAGAACAATTAGCGCCACTATTGACTGTAGTGACTTTACTGTAGGTAATATTGATTCAAAAGTGGCTATTATTTTAACAGAATTATATCCACCTGCATCTTGGGAAAACGGAACTTATGCAAAAGTTCTTTGCACTAAGACACAAGCGGCTTTTACAGCCATTGATGTGGCCAGTCAAGTTTCCCGAACATACGTGGCAGTTTTAAGTGTAGACGGGTCTACACAAGAGTCAGTGCTAGGGGATTTTAGTATTGGCGGTGTTCCAACCGGTGCTGCTACAGTTACAGTAACTAGACAGTTCAAACAATTCCAGCTTACAGCCGGTGTTTGGGTGTTTGACAGTAATATAACACTTCCCGTAGGACTTTAATGGGTAGTTTTGATATAAATATAGAATAAAGGGGCGTGTAATGTCTTATAGTGTTGATAGATTTCGTGGCTCAGCAACGTATACAGTTGAAGATGGCACCATAGATAGTAGTTTAGATATCAAATTAATTGGTAAAAACTATGCTGGCTACGGAGAAATACAAAATGAAAATTTCTTACATTTGCTGGAAAATTTTTCCGGTGCAGATGCTCCGGCTCGTCCATTAAGTGGTCAAATCTGGTTTGATAGTTCTAACAGTAAATTAAAGTTTTACGACGGTATTAAATTTAGAACTACAGGCGGCGCAGAAGTTGGACCAACTGCTCCTAGTGGGTTAACCAAAGGTGATTTTTGGTGGGATGATATTAACAAGCAATTATATTCCTATGATGGCGGCGCATTTGTATTAGTGGGTCCGTTAGGGGTTGCTAATGCAGGCACAACACAATTTAGATCTAGAAATGTATTAGACTCTATAGGTAGTAGTCATGCAATTATTGAAGCCGTTGTAGACGGTGAAGTAATTTACATTATATCAGCTGATGAGTTTACACTAAATGCAAGTAACCCTATTACTGGTTTTACAATAATTAAAAAAGGAACTACACTAGTTTATTCTAGTTCCGGAGTAACATCAACAGATCACTTGTTCCAAGGAACTGCAAGTAACTCATTAAAATTACAAGGGTTTGGCGCAGGCGACTTTGTGTTAGCTTCAGCAGCTAGTTTTTCTGGACTTGTTAGTTTTGCAGATGCAGGTTTTAGAGTTGGTAACGACAACGACTTAAAAGTCTTTATTTCAGGTGGTGATACTCCAACAATTCAAAATCAAGTAGGAACAACTATTACATTCCAAACTACTTCTGCAAGTGTTACTGTAACACCCTTGAAGTTAGTGGCAAATGATGTTCTACCTGGTGTAAACAATGTAACAGATCTAGGTTCATCAACATTAAAGTTTTCTACAGTCTATGCAAATAGTTTCAACGGAACAGCCACCCAAACAGACAGTTTAAATGTCGGCGGAACGTATAGAACAGCAGCCACTTTAGCTACAATAAACACTGTGGCAGTTAGAGATGGCTCGGGCAATTTAACAGCTAATGTATTCAATGGAACAGCTACAGCAGCTCAGTATGCTGACTTGGCTGAGAAATACATTTCTGATAAAGAATACGAAATTGGCACAGTGGTTATAGTAGGCGGCCAACAAGAAATAACAATAGCAAACAACGGTGACAGACCAATTGGTGTTATTTCTGGTAGTCCAGCATATTTAATGAATAAAGATTTAACAGCACCTGACGGGTTTTTCAGTCAAGCAGTTGCTCTCAAAGGTCGTGTTCCAGTTAAGATTAAAGGTAGCGTTAGAAAAGGCGATCGTATTATTGCCGGCATGAACGGTTGTGGAAAATCTACCGGCCCTAACTCTACTGATGTTTTTGCTATTGCCTTAGAAACAAACCTAGACTGGGATGTTAAGACAGTAGAATGTGTAATATTATAAAGGATCAGTGATGCCATCTGGTGTATTTCCAAAAGTTTCAGGCGAATTAATTTATGCAGCAGACTATAATGCTATTCAGTCTGTTGTTGATTCGGTAATGGGATTAGGAGCAACTGACGAAGGATACGGACAAGCTATAACAAGCTCACAACTAATTCCAACAACTGTGGCCCAAGTTATCCAGTGGGTAAGACTTCGTAACGATATGATTTTAGCAAGACAGCATCAAACTGGTGTTGATGAAAGTGCTAATTTGACAGTGGCCAACAGCTCGTTGGCAATTGATAAAGATATAGCTAATCAATATTATAATTTTGCACAAACAATTAGGTCCAACAGATTAACATTGGCATCATCGGGTAATAGCTCAACTGAAACTCTAGTTGATCAAACTCGAACTTCATCCTGGAACGGAACATTAATCCACACAGTTACGATCTCATTCCCAGGATACACTACAGGAAGTTTAGTAGTAAGTCCTGCAAATCATGCTAGAGCATTTTTTAATGCTGGCGGAAAAATTTGGATCAGTTCAGGTCGTTCGGGCGGAACAGTAGGTTCACCTAAAAATATCGACTGGACTACCATGCTAGGCAATGGATCTACACAGCCAAGCGGATTTGGAACAGTTGAGTTTGGCTATACTGAAACTAGCACGGTAGCAGGAACTGCAAGTGCGTCTGGCACTACTTATAATTTAGGTTGGTATGATATGACCACTAGCGATCAGTTAGTGTTTAGAAAACAAGCACCGGCTGGTAACTATGCTGAAAATGATTATGAAATATACGCCCGAAAAAATGCCGGTAGCACACAGTTAATTTTATCAATACAGTTTAAAGATGATGACACTGGCGATGCTGCAATAGACGAAGATGTTGATGGTAATCTTCGAAGTTTTATTAGACAGGTTCGTCCTTCTGGATCTAACGTATCAGTTCCGACGCCTACCGCAACAGGCTCCGGCTTACTCTAATCAAAATAAATCCTCGACAGTTTTTTTCTAGATAATTACTTGTAACTATCTAGGAAATTTCTATGGACGAACGCTTAGAAAAAGCACTGCAAACAGCCAATTTTATGGCTACTCTAAATCTTTCACGCAAGACTGCTTTTGAAGAATTTAAACAGGGTTTGATATTTTATCATAATGGTTGTAGCTTTACAGCCAACCTCGAAACAATTGCCAATTTAACCGCATTGTCTTCTCATTCAGAATCTGCAATTATTATTGATAATAATAATATTCCAATGGAAGTGGCAAATGTAAAAGATTTTTTAGATAAAGCTGTAATATTGTATAAGACAGAATCTGAAAAATATTATGCCAAGTATAGCAACATAAAAAAACAAAGAATTATATCTAACCTGACGAATCTATGACACGAGGTTTTTTAATTTTTGCTCAAAATAATTCTGATGTTGATTATTGTAAGATAGCTACATTCTGCGCCCGCCGTTTAAAAAAGTATATAGATTTACCGATAACTATCGTAACTGATAGCAAAGAATGGCTGTTGCAAAGTCAACCGGATGCAGTTGATCTATTTGATCAAATTGTCACAGCATACACTGATACAGCACAGCAACGTCGATACAGTGACGGATCTTTATACAGTAAACAACTAGTTTGGAAAAATCTTTCTAGAGTGGAAGCATATGATCTAAGTCCCTATGACGAAACCATCATTCTAGATAGTGACTATATTGTTTCTTCAGATTATCTAGCACATCAATTTGATCATGATGATCACTTGGCATTATTTAGAAACAGCCACGATCTTGCTCAATGGAGAGATACAGAATCATTTAAATTTATCAATGATCAAAGTGTTCCATTTTACTGGGCTACGGTTGTATTTTTTAGAAAAAATAAATTCACAGCATCATTTTTTGAATTGTTAAAACATATTAGAAAAAATTGGGATTACTATCGTTTGCTTTATAAAATCAATTCTAAAATATATAGGAATGATTTTGCATTTAGTATTGCAATACATATTTTTAATGGAAATATTGATAGTCCAGTAGTGGCAACTTTGCCTGGCAAAAAGTTTTATACTCTAGATAAGGATGTTATGATTGATATTTCAGACAGCAAGTTTAAATTTTTGTTAGAAAAAGAAAAATACTTAGGTGAGTATATTGCGTTAAAAACACAAGGGATTGATGTGCATGTCATGAACAAGTATAGTTTATTGAGGTTAATCGATGACGGAAAGTAATCAAGGATTTTTTGTTGTAGCACAGAATTCTGCAGATTGTGACTATATTAGACAAGCATATTATCTAGCTAAAAGTATTGCAAATAGTCAGTCAACTGTAAAAAATGTATCATTGATGACTAACAATGTTGTTCCTGAACAATATGTTTCTGCTTTTGATAAAATAATTAAAATTCCATTTGAAGATCATGCACTAAACAGTGATTGGAAAGTTCAAAATAGATGGAAGGCATATCATGCTACTCCTTATGAGCAGACTATTTTACTAGATGCAGACATGTTAATTTTATCTGATTTGAACTATGTATGGAAAAAATTACAAGATAAAAATCTGTATTTTACAAGCCAAGTGAAAAATTTTAGAGGAGATATCCTCACTGACCGAGTTTATCGAAAAACATTTATTGAAAATGAACTACCTAATTTGTATAGTGGCTTTTGTTATTTTAAAAAATCAAATGAAAGTTTGGAATTTTGGAAACTAGTAGAACTTATAACATATAATTGGGAAAAATTTTATGGTGAATTTAGTCCTAAAAATTATCAAAAATTTTACAGTCTTGATGTTACAATAAGCATTGCTGTTAAAATTTTAGGACTTGAAAATTGTTTTGACAATAATCAGATCTGTAGTTTTACGCATATGAAATCATTGATACAAGGATGGAATGCCGTTCATCCTGATTGGACCAAAGTTGCACAAGTTGAAATTATTGACGCCGATACTATCTATATTAATCAATTTAGACAACTTGGAGTATTGCACTACGTAGAAGATTCATTCTTAGAAGATTACATTAATTATGCTGGCTGAAAACGACGATACAATTATTACTGATGAAGAGATTCAACGGATTATAAACTCCACTAAGTTTAATAATCTCTATAAGGTATATTTTGACAATGTTACTGGTGATATATTATCTATTACAAATGAAGTTAACACAGCTTATTCTCATCATATAGAGGTGCCTTATACCGATGTTGAAGATTTTTTAAGTGGTAAACTAAATTATTCAGCATATCAAGTAACTTACAGTAGTCCTACAGAATCTAAAATTGTGCAGAAAGATGCATACAATGATGATCAACGAGTATTATTACAAGTGCCTGCATTAAGATCTTTTGCCGGAGCATTAACTATTAAAAATAATCTTAAAACTAAACAGTGGACATTTAAACTTAATGAAGAAGAAAAAAATTATATAAAGAAATACAAAATTAATTCTAAGTTAGAATTTTATGTGACATTTTTAAAGAACTCTAATTTTTTAATACACACCATCAAAATTGAAACTCTAGAGTTAGCACACAATGACACGGTATATGTTAATCATAGTTCTATAATAGAACAATCAACAAAGAAAATAAAATTTTATACTAAGCCATTTTTTAAATCATACGGACTGATTACACCATGAGTCAAACAGTTAAAATTATCGATTATGACATCATTTACCTTAGCTACGATGAACCAAATGCTGAACAAAATTATGCAGACTTGTTAAACAAAGTGCCTTGGGCAAAACGTGTTCATGGAGTTAAAGGCAGCGATGAAGCACACAAAGCCTGTGCCCGTCTAAGCGAAACTGATCGATTTGTTACAGTAGATGGTGACAATATTATACGAGAAGATTTTCTTAATCAAGAAGTTAACTTTGATCAACACAAAGATTTATCAAAATGCGTTATTAGCTGGGCAGGATATAATGTAGTCAATGGACTTATGTATGGCAATGGCGGGTTAAAACTGTGGCCTAAACAGTATGTGCTAGACATGAAAACACATGAAAACGCACCCGCTGATGATCCTAACGCACAGGTAGATTTTTGTTGGGATGCTGAATATATACAGATGAACAGTTGCTTTAGTGATGTGTATAACAATGCCAGCGCCTTTCAAGCATGGCGGGCAGGATTCCGTGAAGGTGTTAAGATGTCATTAGAAAGAGGTGTTCGACTAGAAAATAGAACATTCAAAACTAGTATACATTGGAAAAACATGCAACGCTTGTTAGTGTGGCTTAATATTGGAAAAGATTCTGACAACGGTGAGTGGGCAATTTTAGGAGCACGACAGGGTTGCTACATGACTAATTGCACTGAATGGGATTATATACAAGTTAGAGACTTTGAATACTTAACAGACTTTTGGAATAAAGAAGTTAAGAATACAACAGAAGAAGAATTATCCAGTAAAATTATCCACTACGGAAATGAATTAAAGAAAAGATTAGATCTTGAAATATGTGAATTAGATACCAATGCTAGTAAATTTTTTAAAGGAGTATTTAAAAACTCCAATAGATCTAACTATGGATTTTTAGAAAAAGAATGATCGATATTTTTTATCATAAAAATAATATTGCCGCCAGCACAATACTTGATAGGTATCCTGAAGCTATAGCAGTGTCATCTATTGAAGACTGTTATTCTGTAAATTATTGTTGGTTTATTGATGTTGACATAATGATTGATAGCAATTTTAATCCAACTTACAATCTGGATGAATGGGATGAAACATTTATCCATCAATTTGAAAATAACGGTGCTGTGGGGTTATATCTAATACCCTATAGATATAAATTTAAAAAAGATAAATCAGGTGCATTTGACAATAAAAAAATTATAGAAACTATAGATTTATTTTATCCAATTTCAGATTATGAGATTTTCTTTTTGAGCTGTGGTGAGCCTTTTGCTGATCAACATTTTCAATTATTAAAAAATCGTTTTCCTTTTGCTCGAAGAGTTGATGGAGTAAAAGGAATTTATGCGGCACACAAAGTTGCCGCAATTAAATCAACAACTAAACATTTTTGGGTTGTAGATGCTGATACTCTAGTATCAGATGAATTTAATTTTCATTTTAAAGTTGATCCTGTAGAATTTGATGTAGTGCATATATGGCACAGTAAAAACGATATCAATGATGCAATTTATGGCAACGGCGGAATTAAACTATTACCAAAATTTTTATTTGATGTTGAACACACTGCTAAGATCGACATTACTACAGGTCTTAGTGATCAAATAAAAATTCTACCAGAATTAGCCAGCACACATTGTATTGGTAAAACTCCTTACATTGCTTGGCGCACAGGATTTAGAGAAGCAGTTAAATTAACATTACAAGATGATGTTGACAGTCAAGAAAGATTGCAAACATGGATGACTAAAGGTCTTTCAAAATCTAACGGCGGATATGCAGTATTAGGCGCCAAAGCTGGCAATAAGTATGCTTTATCCAACAGTTCAAACAAGTTAAAAATAGCCAAAATAAATGACTATGCATGGCTGCATAGTCAATTTAAAGAAGCGTATCCTAAATTATTTATTGCTCACTGAGCAGTTTTTTAGCAAGTGGAAATATTGTGCCGATTGCTACTGCACATTCTTTAGCAATTTCCATATGCTCTTTCTGTGTTCCGTTAGAACTACGTAACTCAATATAGTGAATCCATGAACGAAGTGTTCCGTTCATATACATACGACTCATTGTAAGTCCTTCTGGCAACAATGCACGGGCTTGTTCTTTAGCAATACCGTTGTCAATGGCCCAATTATATTCTTTCTTAACAGCATATAGAACACGCTTTTGAGCACGTTCCCATTCGTAAGCAAGAAGTCGTTGTTCTTCGTTTTCCATATCTAACTCAACGCTGTTCTGTCGATTCTTTTGATCTTGAAAACGTGCTTCACGTAGCACAAATGCATCAGACATTTCTGCTGTTGGGTCTGCGTAACGCTGACTAAACTCTTGAAAACTAAAACTTCTATGTCTAAGAATTTGACGGGCAATATCTCTAGTAGTTTCAATTTCTAAACACATACTGACCATTTCAAGAGGTGACCAGTGTTTGTGTTTGATCAAATAGCTAATCAACTTTTCACTGGTTTCTGTGTTAAATTGATTAGCTGGATTACTAACTCTAGCACAGTATGCTACTAGGTCTTGTGCATCATCGATTCCTTGTTCTTGGAATTCAACAGTTGGTTGACTATAACTTACTAGACGGATTTTCATAATTTTCTTTTCTTTAAAAATTTGCCTGTAATTTTTTTAATATCTTTTTTAACTTTTTCTGTATCTAGTTTAAAGTCAATATGGCTGATAACATCGTCGTATGCAGTAAAAAACTCTTGGAGTTCAGCTTCTACTTTAGACGTGTCATTACCTCTAACTTTTGAACGTATGGGTATCTGCCAGGTCCTGCCATCTTTAAAATTAATGAGAACGCTGTCCAGATATTTTACTGGAATAACTTTTAAATTAATCTCTCCAAAAACTTCGGGCCAATGTTCTATGATTTCCTTTGGCAAAGTTTTTTTCAAAATCACTTTTCTTTAGGATCTAACTCTAAAGCCATTTTTCTAAGTTTAGCGGCTTCCTTATACAAGCGATCTGCTTCGCTTCTGTATTTGGCAGCACGTTCTTCAGTAGTCATGTGTTCTTCGTTTTTAGGCGGAGTAATATCTTTTACTTCTACAATTTCCTTAACCTCGGTTTGCGACGCCGGAGATTGAATATGTAGATCATCGATGGCAACACCACGTTGTTCTGCAATCAGTGCATTGAGTTCATCAAGACTAATACTTTCACTTAGTGTTGGGGTCATGTTGATATCACTAGTAGGGACACGAATCATACGACCTTGTGTATGTAGTGCGGCCAACATAGTAGAACCATCTGGAAAATTAGATCTGCTTAACACATCTGCAAATTCGTAACTATCTTGTGCAGAACTAGATTCAACTAATTGAATTAGTGCGTCGTGATAACTATCCGGTAAATTTTCAGTTGGAATAATAACAGCGTGATATGCATCACCTGGTAATGTTCTGTAAGCTACTAGGCATTTTTTGCCATTGGCTTTAACTCTACCTACGTGTTTAAGTTCAACCATTTGCTGGGCCTTTCTGTGTTGAATTTAAAAAATTCAACAGTTTGTTATATGTTTGTCCAACTAAAACCATTTCAGTTGGTTTGAATGCGCCACGTGTGCTAGCAACATCGATAATCATTTTCATAGCATTTAGATCGCTAAGGTTTAAATCATTATCTTGTGCGGGTGCGTTTTCTGGGCCGGCAGTTGCTGGCTGAATTGGTGCTTGAGTTTCTTCGGTCATAAATTTCTCCTTTACTGTATAATTATCTATGTATAATATGTGGACACGCAAGTTTGAAGAAGCTAAGTTCTTTTTCTACTTCGAATCCAATTTTTACAATATATTCTATTGTATTGTTGTGCAATGATACACCTGAGCCGATGAAATATCGTCCTTTAAGATGTGAATATATCCATTGATCGAGCTTTTTTACATCAGATGTAAATGCTTCGTTGGTATAAAAAAAATGATAAGCAGGAAAGTTAGCCTTCCTTATTTTGAATACATTTAGTGGATTTACTTTAAGTTTGTTCATTTAACGCCAATGATCATATGTCTATTATACGACATATTTTTGAATTGAAAATTCATAGTTCCAGAAAACTCAAGTTTGGTTAACGGATATGCATTAATAAATTGTTCTAACGACTCTGGTCTCGAAACATGGTCATCAATTACTAGATCATTGCTTTGTAATAAAACCAAGGCGTCTTTATCAATATTTTTAAACCAATTATCATTATCAAAATGTTCTGTGCTAGTATTAATTATGCAATTGATTTCTTCTTGTGCATAGTTTACATTTTTAGCATCAAATGGATAAGCACGGAATTTCCAATCTTTAATTTCCCATGCATTGTTAATTTTATTAGCATTATAGGAAACTATAGGATCTAAGTCTACACTTCTGCAATATTCAATATCGATATTTTTTCTTACTGACAATATAAAATGCAAAAGAGAATACCAGCCGCCGAGGACATACATTCTCAGCGGGCCAGTATTAAGTTTTTTAACTACCAGTTCTAACTGTTCAGCGGCCCAAATCTTACTATCGATTTGACCCGCTGAAAACGCATCCGCATCAATCTTCAATAACTGCGTCATAGTATGCTACAGTGCCAAACGGCGGAACAATAGTGTCATTGCCGTGAATAACAAATACGGTGTCACAGTATTGTTCTTCTCCCCAAGAGCCATATGGATAGCCATCAGTGAACATAATAAACTTCTTAGGAACAATGTCGTGTTCTTTCATGTAGTTCCAGTTACACATAAACTCTGTGCCACCACCGCCTCGGATCTCATATTCCATAAGGTCTTTACCGTTGTGGGCTTCAAAATCGTCTTCGTTATACACGTCGGTATCAAAACACCACAATTTAATTTTGTAGTCTTTAAATTCTTCCATAATGTTTTTAATTTCACCAAGGAAGTCTTGCGCCATCTCGTTGGAAATAGATCCACTCATATCAAGACTAATAGCAATATCAATAGACTCTAAATAGTTCATGCCTGGAAGAATAGCACCAACGTGCCAGCCTTTGCGACTTGGACGCATAAATGTATAGTCGTTGCGGATAGTGCTTTGAATCTGCTGACGAATAATTTGACGCCAGTTCATCTTAGACTCTGTCATGTCTTTGATCATGCGTTCAACTGCTGCCGGAACATTACCAGCACCTGCCGCACTCGCCGCCTGCATTACAGCATCTTTAACTTCGTCGCGGATTTTACGGAGTTCGTCTTTGCTGTATTGTGGGCGGCCCTGACCTTTGTTTTTACCGTCTCCGTCGCCTTCTTGATCGCCACCACTACCCCAGTCAATATGCTCGTCTAATAATTGACCAAGTGCGGCAAGACTTTTTTCATCTTCATCTTCGTAGATCTCGTCGTATACTTGTTCTGCACTTTTACCATAGTGCTTAGGATCGTGATAGATTTTAATCTTGGGAATTTGATCTCCGATTTTATCACGGATCAATTGTCCGTTAACACAATAGTCAGCGGCAGCATTCCAAATCTGTGCATCTCTACCATCTTTACGCATCATGTGGTCAAATACGTTATGCAAGATTTCGTGTGCAATAACAAACTCAACTTGCTTAGGAGTTAGGTCTTCAAAGAAATCTCGGTTGTAATATAATGCACGACCGTCAGTAGCGGCAGTTGAACACCAGTCACTGCCATCTACAATACGCAAGCGAGTGGCCATATTACCAAAAAACGGATGACGAAGTAGTAAGCCAATTCTAGCTACTACAATTTTATCAAGTATTGGATC
>Ga0209191_1000249_pt1 | contig 42750 bp, 59 predicted proteins | sample S_130626_EF_Meta_FD_187320 | JGI IMG/M metagenome (GOLD analysis project Ga0209191, IMG submission 187320) | Freshwater microbial communities from Lake Simoncouche, Canada to study carbon cycling - S_130626_EF_MetaG (SPAdes) (version 2) | ecosystem: Environmental > Aquatic > Freshwater > Lake ...
TTTCAATCAAGGCATTGGCTTTTGGATTTAAAACTTTACGAGCATAATCTACGCCTTTTGCACCAACTTTAAATGGCGCCGCAACGACAGGTGTAATTGCGTTCATTGGGTTGGTAAACTTGGCGCCCGTGGCTAAAACATTACTAACAGTAGGTGCTACACGGGCAGCGGCAGTGCTACCAGCAGACAAAATAGTAGACAGATCACCAGCAAAACCAACTGGGTCCGTAGCCATTGTTTTTTTAATAGCTTCTTCACTACCGTAGCGGTCTTTATAAAAACCACCAAACGCATCTGCGGCTGCAATAGCTCTAGCTTTAGCTTCAGGATCATTTTGAAACTTATTAATAAAATCAGCTACATTTTCTGGCAATACTTTTTGAATAGCGCCTTTAGCTACATCACGCATCCCTTTAAGGGTTTCAATTGGGCTAGATACGGCTTGGTAAACACCGCCAGCCATATTAATAGCACTAGGAATTACGTTAGTAAGCGCTTCTGCGGGGATGTCAGAATACTGACGTTGACGCCCTACGGGAATACCGCTATTAGCACCGGATACCGTTACAAACGCTTGAGGCGCTGTTTCAGTTTGCATACGGCGTATTTCAGACGCAAAAGCTCTTGCATCATCTACGTTACCGGCAGCATCCGCTTTTACTAAAGCTGAACTTAATTGGTCTAAAGTAGCCATAATTATTCATACTTCTTTAATAGAGCATCAATATTCGGATTGGTTTTTTGTGGCGCGCCAACGCTTACTTTTTCTTTTGCTGGTGCTGTAGGTAGTTCTACAATATCGCCACCAAGACCAAAACGTTTATTAATCTTATTAAGAGATTTAATGTTGGTTTCGTAACCTTTACTTGGATCCGTAGCGGCGTCAAGCAAGTTTTTCAATTCTTGGTTAGAGTTAATTTGCGAAGCTGCTATTCCAGTAGCTTTAACAATAGCTTGAACCAATATCGGACGTTGCGACATAATGGCATCACGCGCATCTTGCTCTGGTGTACCCAGCATAGAACCGCCAACTTGACCAACCATTGAAGATTGCAAAGCCGCAGAAATATTCTTTTGTGGGCTATTTTCTTTAGATTTAATACCACCTAAATCTTTCAATACACCATACGAAGTTGCCATGTCAGTAGCTACGTCGTTTACTAAGTTTTTACCTTTAACAAGGGCTTGACCTTTGGTTGTAGCTTCAGGATTAGCTAAAGGAATAACCGTGCTAGAGGGATTAGCCGCCGTTGGACGTGTAACAAAACCGCCAACCGCTTCATTAAATATAGGTTGTGTAGCCGCTTTGTAAGTAAGATCTTGACCACGTTGCGCTGTAGTCGCAGAAATATCTTGCCCACGTTTAGAAATGTCGCCTTGATAACGTGTTTCAGCTTTAACGCCTAATTCAGTAAAGTATGCTTTTCGTTTATCTAAAGGTAATGCAGATACAGCTTGCCAAGTCATCTGCGCTTGGTCTGGTGTTACTTCTTTACGCAAAATACCATCTTCTAAATGCGCTTTAATGTTGTTATCTGAAGGGTTAAACGCTAAGTCAGACATCTTTTGTTTAACTAAGTCAAAAGTTTTTTGATTAATTTCAACGCTTGTTTTTTTAATGCTGCCCTGAAGTTCTTGTGTTTTTAAAGCGTCATTTCTCAAAGCCATTGCCGTTTTAGGGTCAATAGCGGCCACTTGTTTAAAACCTTCAGGCGTACCAACATCAATACCTTGTGAATATAGTTCACGCAACTTGTTTTGCGTATCAATAGAACGATTCATTTCGCCGTATTTCAACGCTTCGTTCATCATCCCCAATTGGTTAATTGGTGACTCTAATTGAACGCCTTTAGCTTGGAGGGGGATACTTGGATCAATTGGCATAGCTATTCCTTAATAATTTAACCCAGGGCCGTAGTAGCCTTGTTCAGCAGTTGCCATAGGGATATTAGTATTTGTAGGGCTGTTGTACGCAGAACGGTTAATCAATTGATTCATTTGATATGCGCCAACACCTTGACCTATAGCATTAGTATAAGCATTAGCAGAGCCAATTTGACCTGCGGCTTGAGCATTAGCTGCGCCTGTCATTAAATTAGCATTAGATGACGCCATATTACCTACGTTAGCTGCTTGCCCTGCGGCGGCAGCTTGACCTTGACCGCTTAAAAATTGCAACGGATTTAATCTATTAGCACGATTTATTTGATAACGATTAAATGCATTGCTATATTCTTGCGAGCCTAATTCTTGACCATAGGCTTGACCCGCTTTAAGAGCGTTACCAGAAATTAAACCGCCTCTAGCTGCCGCAGTAGCGTTCATGGCGTTCATGCCTTCTTTTAACCTAAAAGCATATCCAGGATCCATCCCCGCTGCAAAATCAGCCGCGGTAAAGTTTTGTGTAAATTGACCGCCTGGTTGAGTCATAGCAGATAGCTGATTTACAGCAGTTTCGCCTGCTGTACGATAGGGTTTGCTTAACTCGGCTTGTTGTTGCAATGCAGCTTGATTGGCTGCGGTAGCGTTATTAGCGGCGTCCGCTTGAGTTTGGGCTGCGCCGCTAGCCGCTCTTGATGACATATATGCACCGCCAAGAATGGCTGCACCTCCAACAACGGCTGCTGTTATTCCACCTGCCATATTAATTCTCCCTATTACTAAAGCCGAATCCGTCGCCTAAAAGCATTTTAACGCTATTATTTAATGGTTCAGTATCAATTTGTTGTTTCCTACGTTCTAAAGCCAATGGATTAGACATTAACCCACATTCAGGAATAATGTACAACCGTTCTTCAATTGCTTCAATATCGGTACAATTATCTGGATTATCATAAATATCAACCCAAACTAATTCTTCGTCAAATACGCGTCCTACACGCTTAATGCCAGCAGGAGCGTCAAACTCCAATGGCGCCGTCAACGTATGAATTTCATCGTCGATGTTAACTGCGATTGTACCTTTTTCAAGCTTGACTTTGTAAGGTGTTTTATGTTCAGCCCCAACAATAACTGACCAAGGTGGGGCAATCATAGTGCGAATGTATTTACCTGGCTCAAAATCATGCAAAAACTTTACGTCGGCTTGAGGCATTTGCAATAACGCTTCTTGCAAGCGCTCTACTTTTTCCCGTAAAGGAAGGGCCATTTGCGTAGAAGGGGCGGTAATTATTTGCATATTATGTAGCTTGCGTTTGTGCAGTTAAGATGCCGTTAACAAACGTCATACTGCCATTAGCGCCTATAGCCGTTAATTTAGCAGTTGTGATCGTAGCGGTAATACCTACGTTTTGCGTAGCCATCGTACCAAGACCAAGGTTAGTTCTAGCCCCCGCAGCCGTAGTTGCGCCTGTACCACCATTAGCGATAATTAAAGTACCTGCAAGCGTAACCGCGCCTGTGGTGGCTGTAGCTGGGGTTAACCCTGTAGTACCACCACTAATGCTTAATACGCCTGTATTGACAATAGTCACAGCGCCTGTAGCCGCGCTAACTGACACGCCTGAACCTGCGGCTACCGAAGTAACACCTGTATTGCTTATAGCAATAGTGCCATTACCATTGGTTACGCCGATGCCTGTGCTTGGCGTTAACGTATTTTTACTTAAGGTATTCCCTACACTATTACCAATGAGCAATTGACCATCGATATAGCTAGTTTGACCCGTACCACCACGATTGACAGCAACGCCGCCGTCACCACCGCTGCCAGTAAAAGTAAATAAATTGTATAAAAAACGATACCAAACGGGGTTTATATCCCCATTATCTTCTATCAACGGCGTTCTAGGCGCGGGGATCTTGGTAATATCGGTACTAGCCATTATCTACCTGTAGGACTCATTATTAAATTAGCGCCTGTAATAACAATTTTTACAGGGTCAGTACCCGATAATTCATAAACACGATCACGCAATTTCAAAGTCATGCCAAGACGACGCCAAAATGATCTAAAGCCATATTGACCAATGCGGCCCATTTTTGTCCAATGTTCGCTTGACCAAGTGTGACCGCCATCGTCAGACCAACGCAACATGGCTTCAGGATCATCGCCTTGACCAGAATTAAGTCCTGGGCCTGATTCGCACATTAATTGCAAACCATGTTGAGCAGTGCGATTAAGATTGTTTTGGTTTTCAGGAATAGGACGCCATGAGCGTAACCATTTTTGAGTAACGCCATTATCTTCATAAACATCTAAATCAAAAGTATACAAATTGCCATTTTCGTAGTCGCCTACAATGGTTTCGCTATTAAAACTCATTTGACATTGACTACGATGGCGTGTAAATGCGCCGTTATCCCAACCTGCACGTTCGTGCCAAGCACCCGTAGCCACATCAAAAGCCCATGTTTTACCAACCGTAGGAAAAGCTAATATATAAAATGCATGACCTTCTTGCTGATAAGTGTACGCAACCGCATCAGAAACGTCGCCATAGCTTTGAATAGCAAACTCTATGGCATGGGTAGAGATACGTTTGCCAGTGTAGCCTTGGTTGCGGTAAACGATGCCATATCCCCTTGGATCTTGTCCAAGCCAAAATAGGCTGTTATCTAGTTTACAAATAGACGCTTTAGCAATACAACCAATTTCGTTATAAGCACCTTGAATTGGCGCTAGTGGAAACGGTGTTGTAGCTGCGTCGTACCAAACTTCAGTAGTACCAGTACCAAATACCCAAACTTCACGGTTATTTGATACTACGGCTACCACGTTATCAGGGGTACTTTCAGCAGCCGCAAACGCTAAAGGGTCAATAGCGGTACCATCAAAAAGACCTGTAACCCAAATAATTTGTGTACCTGGCTGATTAAAGCAAAAGTAGCCGTCAATGTAACAAACCGTATCGGCACCATAAAAGTCAGGATCGGTGATTTGAACAAAGGTATTGGTTGTTTCGGTGTAAACGTACGCATTAGCGCCGCAAGCAATAAATATTTGAGTACCGTTATCAGCAATAGATACAGGGCCTGTACCGCTAATATCCCCTAATTTAGTGGCGGTGTAGTCAGGTAAGATTTTATAAAACTCAGTACCAGAAGCTACATAAGCATCAAGACCATTGCTTAAATGCGTCCAAAGCCCACGAATAGGGCCGGTACCAACTGTAGTGACTAGACGCAAACCTGGGGCGCGGTTAAGGAACCCGCCTGTTAAACCGCCTTCAGGGACGGCTTCGGGGAACAAATTAATCATGCGGTTATCCGCAGCATTTACGCTACGGGCAACATACGCTTGGCCTAAAATCGGCGTCAGCATTAGTAGTTACCGGCAAATATGTTAAAGCGCTGACGAGTGCCAACAATGCTGTAAGGCAAAGACATAATGTCGTCAGGATTATTGATACGTTTAAGATTGCGCTTAGAAGTCATCGCAATACGAGCTACGTTAGGTGGTGGCTCAATACCGAACTCATTGGCAATTTCACACGCCAAGTTGTATTTAAATGCTCTCAAATAACCAGGAGGCATCAAAATGTTAGTGGATAAGCTAGGAACGCTCATTAGCTCGTCTACAGAAATAAAATGCCATTCCAATACCTTAGTTGGTACAGGATATAAGGTCATGGTGATATTAGGGTATTCCATGTTGATCCACATAACTTGTGGATAAGTGGAAGTAACCGTTTTAACCGCAATACCATCGTATTGCTGTTGGTTAATCAGTTTGATACCAAATGAGATGCCATTAGCTGGATCACGGAAATAAGTAGAATCGTCAATCATAATAGGACGATTTCCTACAAAGTCGCCACTAGGCCCAAGCGTTTGAGTCTTAAGCCCCGGAGTCCATGAATAAGTCTGATCTTGAGTATTAAATACAGATAGACGCTCAGTATTCCATGAGTCAATCATTTGATTAAGCGCAGTCAAAGCGTCTTGCGAAGTGGCAGCAGACGGCGTTTCACCTTCAGCCAAAATACCTAATACGCGTAATGCGCCGTTAATTTGATCGTTGGCTGTATAAATCGCCATAGCTTACCCCTTACTCTGTAGTTTTACGACGTGTTCTTTTTTCCAGTGTATTAACAGGAGCCGCAATAACTTCTTCTACTTCAGCTACAGGCTCTGGTTGCGTATCCAGTTCGTAGCGTTTCCAACCATGTGCTTCGTCATGTTCTGCTTCAGCCTCCATTGTAGCGACTTTAGAGCCATGAATGGGGTGTTTTAAGTAAATTATTGGCATGATTTCTTTAGTTAGATAGGGAGCCTAAGCCCCCTATTTTATTAAGCTACAACAGCAAATTGCCATTTAGAGCCATCAGATACAAACAACTTGCCAGTACCAGTTGCATTGGTAGTAGTAGCAATAGAACCAGCAGCGGCGGTAGTTGTAGTAGTGTTAGCAGTAATAGCAGTAGTTAAAAAGTAAAGTGAAGCGACAGCATTACCAGCAGCAGCAGTACCAGATGTGGTAACGCTAGTAGCAGTAACAGCAGCAAGTGCGCTAGCACCTGTAACAGTCAAGCTATCAAACTGTGGATCTGCATACGCAACACCGACAGCTTTGGTATTAGGCATGATGTTTCCTTTATAAAGCCCGCCCCGAAGGGCGGGATATTACATTAAGCTAAACGGTATAGAGTCCAAGCACCGTCGCCTGTTTTACGAGCGCGGAAAGCTTGTGCTGTACCAGCAGTAGCAACAACAGTCATCAGACCAACCAAAGTCCAACCAGTGTTTGTTGTCAAAGTAATAACGCCAGATGTATTACCATCTACGTTAATTACTGAGAAATCAAATGAACTGTTTGTTTTAGCGCTAGAAATTAGCGTATCCAAATCAGCACAAGTTGGGAGTTGATAAGAAACTGCACTTGCGCCTGGATTGCCAAGAATAATGCCATTTTGCAATTGAGCAGCAGTCAGAGTTACGCCAGTTGTCAAAGACACAGGAGCAGCTTGGATTACTAAATCTACTTCGTTTAAATTGCCGTCACCAAATTGGTAACCGCCAGCGCCATTAGGTAGTGCCATGATATTGATTCCTTAAAAAATAAATTTAAAAAGCCCCCGCTTGCGCGGGAGCAATTAGGTTTAACCCCAGATACGGCAAGCCATTGCTGGACGGATTGTGCTAAAGCCATACAATACGTCAATACGGCAAGGTAAACGGTCATTATTGATGTCGTACTGACGTACAACACGCATAGAGATACCGTTGTGAACTTGGCGGGAAGCCATGTCAACACCTTGTGGCAACAACAAGTCAGCGGTCGCAAAAGTAATCGCATCTTTGTGGTAAACCAAGTTTTGAGCGTATTGGCTAGAAGCTGAACCAAACATTGTTACTACAGCAGAAGCTTGTGGGAATGAATCCACAGTTGCCAATGCGTTAGCAGATGTATAGATAGCAGGGCTAATAGACAATGTAGCTGTAGAAGAACCAGTTGCAGCAGCAGTTACGGTGAACTGTTGCAAGCTACCTGTTGACTCACGAGTTTGTGGGTTAACAGCGTATACGTTAGCGATTGTGAATACATCGCCTACGTTCCAAGTCTTGCTTGAGCCTGTGAAGCTAATACCTAAAGTAGTAGCACCTTCAGTTGTAACTGTAGAAGTTACAGTGATAGCTGTACCCCAAGCACCAGTTGTGTGTTGCTTGATAGATTGGCTCATGTTAACTTCGTCGAAGCCCAATACACCCATACCCATCATGCCATTCTTAAACTGACGGCTGATTGTGTCTGTAGGGTTAAACAGACCTTTCATGCCTTCAACTAAGCCAGCGTTAGCAGCAGGGTTAACTGTAGCGTAACGTGGGGACATAACAGCAGCGTTTTCGTTCAGTTTTTGTTGAGCTTGCAACAGAACCAAAGAAGTAGCTGGAGTTGTACCAGGAGTACCAACTGAGCTATAAATAGCTTTGTAGCTGTTAGCTACGTCAGCATCAATAGAAGAAGCCAACTGTGAGATACGTGGTTTCAAAACACGCTCTGCAAAGTCATCTAACTGCATTGTCAATTCAGCAGAGGTGAAGTTAACACCAATGTGCTTTTGACTAGCAACAGACAAAGTTGTGAACTGCTCGTTGTCGTCTTGAACTTGCAAGGCGGCACCGTCAGTTACCAAAGCGCGGTCTGGTAGGCGGATACGGAGAGTAGAACCGATTTTTGCGCCTTCAACAGCGAAAGAATCGTCATACTGGCGGTTTACGTTACGGGTTAAAACAAGATTATTCTCAAGGATTTCAAGTGCCTTGCGTGTAATCATGTCGATTGTTAAGATCGAGTTAGACATTATAGTTTCCTAATAAAAAGTAATAATTAGCGGTTTCTCTGCGCTTCCCACTTCTTGATCTGACGTTGGCGTTCTGCTTCAATCCACTCTGACGTACTCATCGACTTAATCGAACGAGGATCAGTTGTGTCTGTCGCAGGCGATCCAGAGGATCTTGCCGTAATCGGAGCAATTGGTGCTGGGGCGCTCGAAGTCTTTTTTACAACTGGGTTATCAGCTAATTTAGCCTCAATTTTCCCTAATTCTTTTGCCTGCTGGAGTGGCGATAAACGTGAAATACGATCTGCTTCTTTCGGATTAGACCCTAGGTAATAAGCCATATCGGGGCCAACTTCTGAAGCTTGAATCGTTTGAGCCATAGCGTCAGTGATTGGAAGTTTGGGGTTGTAGGCGACTTGTTCAAAGTCATCATACTTATTCCGTGCTTCTTCTTCACGTTCGTGAAAGGACTCAATGATCTCAGACTGCGCTCTAGCTTGTTCACGCCTAGCAAGCAATTCTTCTGCCTTACGTTCTGCCAATACCTCGGCATACTCGTCAGGTGAATTAAACTGCTCAATCGGCGGGATTTCTACCGGGGCTTTTCGAGCTTGTGCTTCTGTCGCTCTAGCTGCCTGTTCTCTTTCCCACTTACGTTGTTCTCTAGCAAGTCTTTTGCCAATAGCGGCGTCTAGTTCTTCTTGTGTGAAGGTCTTGGACTCTACTGTTGACTCTACTGCTTCCGGCGCTGTTACTTCAGATTCAGGTACAGCCGTTGCTACCTGTTCTGGCGCGGATACTTCCGCTGGTACTACTTCTTGACTTTCGTCCATTTCGATGTTCCCTAAGAAACCCTGGTGTATCGCACCAGTACAATTGATACAAAATATATTCTTTAAATTCTAATCCGTCAAGCGCTAGTTATGCGGTTTTATATATAACAAATACATTGTTTTGCACGACTTTAATTAAATCAACGGTCAATTTCGCCGCAACCATGCTTTTTTTAACTTTTATTTACCAGCCCAACCAGTATTTCCGCTTCCAGATTGTTTGACATACAGTGAAGTGAGTACGCCGCCATCAGATCGTGAATATAAAGAACCCACGGGTGCAGTCACAACACCTTCTGGACTACCAGTACCGCTTGTCCAAGTAATACCGCCAGGCAATGAAACTCCTTTGCCTGATGTGCTTACTACAAAATTGCCGTTAGCTAAGCTAAAATCGCCTGTTGTACCAACCGTAGCGCGAACCACGTTATTTGCAATTAAATTAAAATTGTTGTTGGTAGTAGTCCCAGCATGAGGTACGTTACTTAACATCTGAACACGAAAATTCCCTGTTCCATCTGAAATATCTATATATCCGTTTGAAGGCACAGTAAATCTAGCTACGTTTACAGCAGCGCTTGAAACATCAAACTTATACCCAGGGACTGTATTAATCCCCACATTCTGACTAGCGTCAATTCTAATTGCTGTAGTCGAGTTAGTTGTAATACCTAGTGTATTTGTAGTTAGCAAGTGCATACCATTTGTAGCCGCGGTAGAGCTTGTTACTGCAACGGAAGCAGCGCTTACTGCGCGGCCTGCGGTTAAATTAGTAACGGAAACTTGCTTAGTTGTAGTGCCTTGAACAATAGGTAGTACCTCAGTACCCGCAAGCGGTGTAGTTGAAGCGGGTAAACCTGAAATTTTGACGTCTGCCATGATATTTCCTTAAATTATTGTGCTATTACGCGATAAAATTATTCATTATCGTACTAACATCCAAAATATACGAACCGTTGTACCTGCACCTGGAGCTACATCAACATTTAATGTAAAACCAGATGTTGCTCTAGCGGTCATGTACGCAGAGTGTGACCCCGCTGCTGGAGAACCAGTAACATTCCAAGATCCAAATACAAGTCCATAATTTACATCGGATTCAGCCGTGCCAAAAGTTACAGCCGCAGAAGTAGCTGTATCCGCAATATCTACATATCCAAATAAATTGTTTGAGTATGTTTGAGTGCTAGATATACCTTTTAAAGCTCTTTGACGGATACAATTTAAATCTGAAGTAATGTCTACGGTAGAACCAATAGTTGTCTGATAGCGTTTTAAACCACCTACACCTTGATAATACGCGGCGGGGTTATATAAATTAGTTGTATAAGTTCCATTATCGGTCAAAGTACCAATAGTTCCAGCTTGCTGGCTAATATAGGTATAGCTTGCACTAGCGCCAATAGTTATGTTTACGCCGCAATAATTTGCTTGTAAAAAGTTTGCTGTTCCGGTAACTAATTGAATTTCAGTTGAACCTGAAAACAAATTATTAATTATTTTGTTGTAGTTTGAACTATAAGTATTTGGAAAAGCAGAAGTATAAGATGATGTTTGTAAAGCTTTTGTTGTATTGTTTTCAACCCAAGCGCCATCAATAACTGTTCTTTCCCCACCTTCTAACAATACGCCGTACGCATTAGCAGAATATTCACCGCCAGCAATTATATTTTGAAAAGAACCGCGGATACGGATACCAGCAGTAGTGTTGTGGTTTCCAATACAGCGTAGAACCATTACAGCATTAGTAGAATACTCAAGCCCTGCTTTTAAAGATTCACGTAAAAATATTCCGTTCCCAGCGTTATATTCCGTTACACATTCAGTCAAACTGCAATCAACAGCTTGAGCTAATTCAATACCACTAGCAGTGCTATTTAATACTTTTATGCGATGAAAGTTAGATTGAGCAACGTCGTATACATACAACCCTTTACCAGTGCTTGTGCCATTTATTGTTAAATCATGCACATAAATAGATAGCTTTGTAGGATCGACACCACCCGCAGACTTAACTTGCAAACCATAGTCTGTCCCCGTATTAGAGATAATAGTTTGATCAATCCCAGCGCCATAAAATTCATGGTTAGACGATGTAATTATCAATGAAGCATTAATTTTATATGTACCAGCGGGTAAATAAACTTTAGAAGAAGCATTAATTGCTGCTTGAATAGCTGTTGTGCTATCTAGAACTCCAGTAGGATCTGCGCCAAAATCTAAAACGCTTACGGATTCTTGAAGTTTAGCTTGAACTGTTCTTGAAAATTTAGCTGTCCCTGTACCAGAACCAACGCCTGTAGCCGTAAACAAAACACCTACAGTATTGCTTGTGGCTCCAATAGCTTGAAAATTAGTTGTTCCTACTGAGGTAATTAAATACGTTTGACCGACAATAAAAGATCCTGCGGTAGCTACATAACCTTGTTCATAAGAAATACTAGACGCGTCATTAAATATAGGAGGTAAAGCTGCTGTTGGTATATTATCGTATGTACCAATTAATACGTCATTTGCGTCTTTTAAAACAAATTTATACCCATATCCATAGGAAAGCCATATTTCGCCAGTTGATACTCTCCCTGCCGCATTTAAAATAATTGGGTTTGTATGATATGTAACACCTGTATTACTTGTATATGTAGCTAAAGGCGTAGTTGTCCCCGCTGAGTATGTATATATTTTACCGCCCGTTAATACATTCCCGCTGTCGTCTAAAAATTGGGCGCCTGCGCCTGCAAATAACGATAAAGTAACAGCCATAACTTATTCCTTAAACAATAATGAAACTGCCGTCCTCTTGGACGAGGTTGTCATCAGATTCAGTGGCTAAATTGTCGAACTCTTGATCTCTGCCATAGCCAGAAAAGAACGTGGCAAGACTGCCAATTCCAATGGCTACACCAACACGGAGTCCAACACCCCAACTCATCGAATATTGACAGGTTTAGCGTACACAGTGCCAGCCGTAGACACTTGCAACACGCTAACACGCCAAGGGGCGCCTGAACCTGTTTGCGGTGCAAAAAACGGGATTGGTGTGTAAGCTGGGATGGGAGTGCTTGAAGTTGTAGCAGTAGCGCCTACACCGACAGCAACATAAACGTCTTGGGTAGCCCAAACTAATACGCCTTGTGGCCCTGGGTTCCAAGTGCCAACAGTAGCCGCAGCAGCGCCACTTGCAACAGAACTAGCGGGGTATTCAGTGTCGGCTAGAGGGTGTAAAAGTTCCATATTTGGTTCCTTATGCTAAAAAGCGTAATTTGTATAGCGTTGATAGGTAAAGTTGCACGACATTATCAATAATTTGCTGCAACGATGTATCAGCTTTATCGACTACATCATATCTTGCACCTTCTATTTCTGCAAGCTGTGATTCAAGAAATTCAACAACATTTGATGTTTTTTTAGCTGACATTAAACTAATTGGGCCAATCAAGCCATGCCGACCCTGATAAGCCTCAGCAAAATCATCTGCGTGGTCAATAATACTCTCGTAAAATTTTTGCAAAGCTTTGTGCTTTGAATAGCTACGGGTATTAAGATGAACCGAATGGGTTACATCACGGGCTAGGAATAAAATTCCTACAAAATCGGCGGCTTTCATTGTGGCATCATCCCTTCAGGAGGCGTTTGTGGTGGCATTGGTTGACCTTGAGGTTGCATTGGCTGTGCCATTTGCGCTTCTCTTTGATCTTCTTCTTGCATATCCATTGCGGTATCACGTTGCATCTCGTTTACAAGATCGCCATTAGTCATCATTCCATGTACGGTACCCAACACAATGTCTTGGATCTGTTCAGGTGACATAGACGCTTGAACCGCAGATAAACGCTTAGTTTCAGCGTCAAACATCTTAATTTGTGCTTCAAAATCTTTACGTTCTAAATCTTGCATTTCAATGGATTTGCCCACGTTTTGCAACATTTGGTGCATTTGTTCCATTTCTTGACCCATTGCTTGCATTTGCTGTTGTGCAGCTTGCAAAGCCGGATCTTCGTCAGTTTCAGACATTAATTTAGGATCAATTGTTTTAGCCAAGCGTTTAGCCATCTCTTGAGCGCCAGGCCAATCCATATTCTTAACAAATAGATCGCCAGCAACAGTCCACAGTTGAGGATTGCCTTGCAAAATTTGTGCCATTGCTTCAAGGGCTTCTTGACGCTTAGTCATGTAGCTTGGGCCTGTAGTAGCAACCACATCATATACGCCGACGCTAGGATTGTAGACTTTTTCAATCACAATACCTTGTTGGTCAACAATCTTTTTAACTGGTTCAGGTTGGTCAGGGTTTAATTTAACCATAGACACTTCACCATCTACACCAACAATACGAGCAATACGCTCTGTATCGTAAATCTTAGGAATAAGGTCAATTAATTGACGGGTAGCATAACGAATTGCTTTGTTTAAGTTATCACCGTAATGGTAAGTACCTACATCGCCTTGACGTTCACGCGCAAGAATGGCTTTACCTGATCTTTCGTTGCTTGTAGCACCTAAACTAGAGTCATATTGCCCAGTTGTAGACTTAATATCGTCACTAGCGCCCATTTTGGCTTGAATCAAGCCAGTTTGAGCTAATGGGGGCGGGGCGCGTTGCGGTAAGGGCAAAGTAGCGCCCATACCATCAGTTACATCAGGGTTTACCTCTAAATACGGCCAATTGGTCGTATTAGCAGTTTTCCATTGGTTCTCGTAGCCTTCAAACTGACCGCCATAACCGATAAACGGTGCTTTTGGCGCTAAAGCAAGCATTTCTGCCTCTTGTGATACCCAATAGTTGTACATACGTTGTGCATCTTTGGCGTTACGAACCAAGCCTGATACATAAATACGACCATCTACTTCAAATTCATTACCAATTACACGGATCACAGGGATCCATTTTCCTGCCCATTCCTGTTCTTGGAGAACTTCATAGCCATTGGTTTTCATCCACATGACTTTTTTGACATCAACCGTGCGGGATTTGATAGGTTTTAAGCCCATCTGCTTCATATTCTTATCTTCAGGGCTACCATCGTAAAAAGATTGGTTGCCAGGGTACAAATTCAGTTTAGTTGGGGTATGCGTATAGTAGAAATACTCAACAATACGAATTGTGTTCTCGTTTAGCCATTGGCTTAGAGAATCATCACCTACACCTTGGGACATAATTGAAGTAATCGGCGCTGCGTTTGGAAATTGACGCTCATATTCGTCTTTTTCCATGTCTTGACTGATAAAACACCATTCGGCATCACACCCAGCAGGGTCTTGGATCATTGGATCCATGTAAACGCTGAACGCGTTACGAATACGACCTAAACGAATGTCTTGATCAAACGAATCATCGTAGCAAAACTCAGTCAGAATACGGAAATAGCCTTCACCATACGTTACTTGATTCTCGCAAGCAGTGTCATAGACCACATCGGCGTCAGACATATACTCGATATGGCGAACCATACCTTCAAAAATCTCTGCTACTTCTACATCGCCTTTATCGTCCGCGGGAATGACTTTTCCAGAGGGTCGATTCTGACGTTGTTCATTTGTTACTTGTTTGACGTGCTGCGGCAGTTTATTAATTGTGAGGCAAGGTCTTGCGTTGATAGTCTGTCCTTGAACAGAGCCACGCGTTGCCAATACGTCGGCAGGCCATTGCCATTGATTATCTGGCGAACCAGCCATAAACCGAAGGTCATCTAGTTCATCTTCACGGGATTCAGAATACGCAGACATCGCCATTTGAAAGCGATGGCGCATTGTTGCAAGCGTATCGGACTGCTCGTTTGGAGTAGTTGTAGGGTTACCACCTACGTCGGCTACTTTGCCGACGATATTCATTGAAGTTTGGTCATACGCCATTTAGTATCCCTATCACATCAGGCTCACGCATCATAAGCAGTTCTTCGCCATCGACTGTGACCTTTTGCCCGGAAAACTCACCGAATAGCACATGGTCGCCTTCTTTGACGTTCATAGGCTCAATATGTCCTTTCGGACTTTTTTTACCTTCACCAATTGCCACTATGATACCGCTAAATAATTTGTTTTGGGGTAAAACTATTAAATCAGATAACTTTTCTGTGTCTTGACGAATTAAAACACAATTACTCAGAGGTTTTAAACTCATTTTTTAGATTTGCCTTTAGACATTGCTTCTCTTTTAACTGAATACGCAATCGCTACCGCTTGCTTGACGGGCTTGCCACTTTTAACTTCGGCTGACACGTTCTTACGAAACGCTTCTTTGCTAGTGCTTTTCTTGAGTGGCATATTAACTTTCTGTATGAATAATGATGTAATTTAACTTAATCACTTCGCTGTACGCGTTGTTAGTCACATTCTTAAGTTCTAAAGTAAATGATCCGTCTGCTATTGATGCGACAAATATATTGTATGCACCTAATGTACCACCTGATGCTACGTTAGCTACAACTGCATCTCTAGCGCTTACACTGCTACAAGTTACTATAAACACGGCGTTAGCGTTAGGCGCCATTTGCGCGTTAGCGGTAGTAATTTGACCTGAAGGGGTATTAATCGTTACCCCTGTAGTCTTGTTGTTTTGTTGGGTTACGGTACCAAACCGAGCAGCAGAATAGCCTAATGTTCCGTTACTAACAATGTCAGTAGCCTTAACAATATCTGCGTTGATGATGTTTTGATCTTCGTACGCCACTCCAATCGGTTTAGTATTTGCCATAATTATTTCGCTTTCTTTGCGGTTTTAGCCGATTGCTTGAAGTCTTTAGCTGTGGGCGCGCCTGCTGCCCCCGGCTTTCTCATTTTTTCGCCGCTACCCGCCTTGATACGAGCTTGCTTGGCGTGTATGTTTGCGTACAGTCCTGGTTTAGTTGCCATTATGACCCCATCCATGAGTTGAGGGCAGCGCCCTGTGATTGATACGTTTGTTTTCGCATTGTACCTTTACTTTCCCGATGTGCAACAGGAAATGCAAAAGTTAATGCTATAGCGTCTGCACTGTCAGGTGACGCTAATCCTCTAGCCTTCATGTCTTTCTTTGATTCCAAGAATATAGCACCTTTACTGTCCGGCTTCATCAATGGTGAAATCAAGTCAGTCTTGAGGGTTTTCTCTTTGGGAATAGACGCGGTGCGTAGCCATTCCTTCATCTGCCCCCATATCTGCGCTCTCATGTTGCCGTACATCATGGGGTTTTTACTGCGGTTAGCGAAGTTGACACCCCGTATCTTGTAGCGTTGTTCCTTGAGCCGATCCACCACGCCAGCACCTAACCCACCCTCGTCGATGGCTACTACCGCTGGTTCATATTGCTCGATCGCTTCAATCACATGGCCAACCACAGTCATAGTGTCATCCCCCTTGAACTTGCGTATCTCCACGATGTCACGTCCTTGACGCACTGCAATAACAGTAGAGTCTGAGCCAAACCGAGCAGGGTCTACCCCAATGACAATGGGCGCGGAGTCATCCTTGTACTTCTCTCGCCGCATGGCTTCGTCAACTAAGCTGGATGGGATGAACTGATCGTCGCCTTCTGAAGGGAATGAACCGTACACTTCAACGTGTGCCTGGTACGAGTCAGGGCCATATTCTTCAATGATCTGGTTGTACACGTTCTTGTCGGTGCCTTCTACATCTCTAGCGTCTACCTGCCTAGATTGCCAGAAGTCCCGTTTGCTACCCTCAATTGCCTCGTAGAAGTAGCCCGTATTGCGACGCGGGTTAGAGAAGCAACACCAAAAGCGGTTGGGCGTGTTCTCTGTAAAGAAGCCCGATGTCACCGCCCAGATAGAATCATCAATACCCGATGCCTCATCAAACACGACCATTACGCCATCGTAGTTATGCACACCCGCAAAGGCGTCAGGATTCTCAGCCGACCATAGGCGGCCTTCTAAGTTCCAATAGCGGGTACCTTTTTTGAGGTCACGTTCGACTAGCTCAGTGAGCCACTTAGCGGGCATTACTCTGGTGGCTGATATTTCCCACCAGTAAGTGTTCACTGACATTGATGACCACTTAGTGATCTCAGCCCATGTGACACTTCTGAGCTGGGACTCACTGTTAGCGGACACGATGACTGTTGACCCAATCCGGGTTGTCATCATCCATAGCACTAACCAAGACACTAAGGCTGACTTACCAATACCACGACCAGAAGCGATGGCTAGGCGTAGTACGTCAAAGTCAATCTTGCCGTTGTTCTGTTTGATGTGTTCGCCAAGGTCGTTTAACACCTGCCTTTGCCATTTGCGTGGGCCAGTAAAATGTTCCAAAGGGGTACCTTGCTCTCCCCAAGGGAACGCAAACATGACAAACGCCAGTGGGTTGTCTTTGATGGCTGGACTCCACAATCTTGCCATGAGTTCCATCTCGTCTGCTGCTGAGTAGCGGGGTTCTTGCATTAGGCTATCTTAAGTTTCTCTGTTTGTTTGACTTCTACGTACTCTACGTCCTGCACCTCATTAGCTACAAGGGCTACTCTTTGTTGCGCCATCTCTAGCGCCTGGCTGATCGAGATGCGTTGGTCGATTTCGACATTGATCTGTTGCTTGGCTACCCAATCGTGCTGATTCTGCAAGATGGTTGTAGCCGCTTTAATGTCGCCTTCTAGCGCTGCGTCGTGTAACACTTTGCTCATGGACATCTCAGCCTCAGTCCTAGCTTTGAGTTCAGCGTATTCCACGATGGGGTCGAACTGGCACAGTTGGCGGTACTCGGTGGGCATCATGCCTGCGGCAATTGCAAGGCGATCACCTTTTAGCCCTAAACGTGCGGCGTCCATGATTGCTTTGAGCCTAGCTTCGGTGGCTTGTAGCTTTCGCGGCTCATACGGAAATGAGAGGAAGGTCATAGGCGTGATGTTATCACTTTTAATAAAAAAATAAAAACTATGCACGTTTTTGCAATGTGTATAGAAAAGGGCGTTTTGCTATAAAAATAAAAATTGTTCGTGATACCTCCCCAGCCACAACAGTCGGGCGCAAGGCCCTAGGGGGGTGGGGTAAACCCTAACACCCTTATGCTATAAGGCTTTGCAGGCGATAAAAAGCATAGAGCTATATAGAATAAGGCTTAGCGGGTAGGTGGAAATAGGCGGGCGTGGGGCGTTTTCCCTTTTACCCTTTTAGTGGCGGGCGCGTGGCTGCCAGGCGCCAGGGCGCGGCCATTGTCGCCGGGTGATTGTGGCAGCCGGGCGCGGGCCTAGGTCAAATTGTCAAATTGTCATTTGAATTTAGCCAAGCGGGCGCGTGGCCGTAAACCTAGGTCAAATTGTCATTTGAGTAAACCTAGGTCAAATTGTCATTTGTATTTGATATGGGTCAAATTGTCATTTGTCTAGATATAGGTCAAATTGTCATTTGTATTTGTTTACCAGCTTTTCCTTTTTTGCGTGGGAAATTCCCGCAGGGCGCGGGCGAAAATATAGGTCAAATTGTCAAATTGTCACGCGAAAATAATCGCTGGCTTATAACATTGCCCGCCATAGCTCTATACAAATATACAATCTATTAAGATAAAGATAAATTAATGACAATTTGACCCTACTAAGCTTTAAGCCCTTATTCTATAAGCCCCTAATATGGGTCAAATCGCCCTTTGCAAATGACCCATAAAATGACAATTTGACCCATGTTTAGACAATTAGACCTAGGGAAACTACCTAGAAAAATAATTGTTGACAAGTGTAAAACAATCCTTTACATTACTTATATGGGCCGCAGCAAACCCATTTAATAAACTAAAGTAAAGGCAAAAAATGACCAAATCACAATTAAAGCAAATCGAAATGGCGCGCGCTTACATTCAAAACGGCATGGCCGATTGTGCAGCCCGCAGCGTATCCGGAATGATCCGCGCCGCAATGACCGCCAAATCACGCAATGCATTACTAGCGTTTGCGCTTGAAAATGGCCTCACAAATCAACCTGATTTTATTATTTAAGGGGCGCAAAATGACCAAATCAGAATTTATTGCAATTTGCCAAGAAAAAACAATCGCGCCAGCATTGGCCCTAGAAAATGACGACGTGCGCCAGGCGCTAAGATTAAACGATGTATTTTGGCTAATAGCTATCCTAGACAATCAATTTTAAGTAGTAACCGCAGCGCCAGGGGCGGCAATACCGCCGCGCCCTGTTAATAAACTAAAGTAAGGTAAAACCATCATGTCAAATCAATTCACTATTAAACAATCCGCGCTTAAGGCCCTAGTATTGCTGGCAGCTAAAAAAGATATTCGCTATTACCTAGTTGGCGTAAACGTAGAATTTTCCCCGTCAATTACTCGCATTGTGGCAACCGACGGCCACAAACTAGGCTTATATCAATCCGGCGCTCAAAATGTCGGCAATGGCGGGTTAATGATTCCAGCCGATGTAATCAACGCGTTGCCAAAATCCGGCAGTTATGATCCTGAGCTAACATTCATAAAATGCGACGGCAACGCGACGGGCTGGACAATTACCGGATTACCTAATAACGGCCAAGTAGTTTTCCAAGAAATTGACGGAAAATTCCCCGATTATCAACGGGTATGCAGTTTTAAAACCGACGGGCAGCCAGGCGGCTATAACCCGGAATATTTAATGCAATTCTTAAAAGTCCAGCATTTATTAGGCGGATCCAAAAAATGCACAATCAACGTATTCCAAAATGGTAAAAGTGGCGCCCTAGTAACCCTAGCGGGCGTGGATAATTTTTATGGCGTCATTATGCCGATGAAAACCGACGCCGACGGCGTAACCGGCGCCAGCGTACCGCCTGATTTTATAACCGATTTAAAAACCAGCCCGCCATCATTGCAGGCCGTGGCCTAATGATTTAATGCAGCGCCAGGGCGCGGCGGGTGCCGCCCCTGTTAATAAACTAAACGAGAGTAAACAAAATGAAAACAACCGTAAGTATTTATGATTTCCGCCGCGAATTTTCACAATGCCGCCCTGATAACTTCAGTTATGAAGGCCTAGGCATTTTATTTGACTATCTTGAAGAACTAGGCGACGGCTGCGGCGAAGAAATAGAACTCGACGTAATCGCCTTGTGCTGCGATTTTTCAGAAGATCATTTCAGCGACGTTGCTGCCAATTACGATATTGACCTATCAGATTGTGACGGCGATGAAGATCAAGAATTGCAGGCCGTCATTGATCACCTAAACGAGCGCGGCGCGGGCTATTGCGGCGTAACCGACGAAAAAACCATTGTTTACCAAAATTATTAAGGGGCTAATAATGAATAAGCAGCCAGAACCATCAAAGCTTGAAATAGTAGCCGCCGGTATTTTAGGCGGCGTATTGTGCGGCGGTATGCTCGCCTTGTATTTTTACCTACACGGGGGGTTTTAATGAAACCTAGATCAACCGAATTTTATTCCGACGCGTACGCTTACGCCGTGGGCTATCGCGACGGGCGCAATTACAGCCCGTGCGAATTGCCCGATGTATCAATTTTTTCTGATCATCATCAAACCCTATACCGCGACGGGTACCAGCAAGGGCAGCGCGATTATGAGCGCTATGACCACCACAATGCAACACCGGCCTACGCGCCAATACAATCCGGAGAAAATTAAAATGAACTATTCCACAAGTGATTTACACGTATTGCAGCAAGTCCTGGCGGATAATTTGGCCTTTAATCAAAACTTAATTAGGAAAACCCTAGAAACCCGTATTACCACCGTTGATATGATTTTGCACAATGCCGCGCTTAACGCCCGCGACAATGACGGTCGCGCCGCCTGGCACGATATAAACCAGGCCCGTAACGTATTAACAGAAATATTAGGGGGCTTGTAATGAGAGTTAAAAACGAGCTAGTAAAAGAAATACGCGAAATATTGGCCGCTATAGATCGCGATCTAGATCCATTTTTGCGCGGCGATTCTATGCGCTATACGGGTTATTTACAAGAAAATGCCGTTGATCTATACGCATTAATTCAAAAATTATTGGAGGTCAAATAATGTATAGAGTAATTTATAACACTTACCTAGGCGGGATAGAATCGCAGGCTTGCCGCCGCTTTAGTAACGCGTACAAGGCTAAGAATTTTGCCCGCTTAGTGAATGGCACCGTAGAAAAAGCGCGGCGCTTATGATCGCAATCGCCTGCGGCCTTGTGATTGCCCTGTTAATTGCCGAGATATTAGATCTATAAACCCGCTTTAATTAACCCGCCCGGCCATGTGCCGGGTTTTTTATTGCCTATTTATTGGCGGGCGGCTGCTGCGCCTGGCAAACTGTAAAACAATTTAAAGCGCCCTAGGCGCTGCGATCGCCTGCGCTGCTGCCTATGTATTACCTCGGCCACAATCGCCCGCCCTGCGCCATTCTGGGCGCCCTGCCGCCGCCGCGCCTGCCTGCCCGCCCTGGCCTACGCGCGCGCCTGCGCGCCCATGCGCCCGCCCGCGTACGCGCGCGCCTGCGCGTATGACCCGCCCATTACCAGTTTGTTTTAATTCTTGCAGGCAAACGCTCCCGTTTTTTGCAGGCAAACGCTCTCTTATTTCACACGCACAAGCTGAGGCTGCGGATTTTCTTCTACTGCACGGCGAAGCTCTGATTTTTTAAAGGTTTCATAAACATCAGGCGCAGCAAAGATATGCTTTTTACTTGGGTAATCGTGGGACGCTAAACGACCACAATCAATCCAACCCGCCTCTTTAAGAGCGTGTAGTAATGCAGCCTGTGGCACCTTAACACCAGACGGGGCCAACCCTGCTAAGCGATCACACAGGCTATGAAATGGCGAACCAATCACACCTTTGACAAACTCACCTTTGCGCTCACGCAACATATCAACCAAATAAGACTCAGCCATACTCATGCCATGCTCAATTAAATTCTGTTTAAACTCAGTCGTTGCGGGTGCTGCGCTAGGATTAAATTTAGATACATCTCTAGCCATAAGCCATTTTGCTATGCAGGCAAACCCTCCCGATCTATACCAATCCCAAATCTTTTTAGCTTGATCACTATTCATTCTTGGTGCGGTAGACCACACACAGAACCAACGGCGATCTTGTGACGCCAGGCTAATAGGCACAGGGTCATTACTAAACGCCAAAACGAACAGGCGATTAGCCATGTGATAGGGATGCAGGCCCTTGCGATTAATAGGCAACATCTCAGGAGGCGCAGCAATAATTGGCTTTAGCTGATTCGCTAATTGTCTACGCGTTGCAGCGTCAGGCTCTTTTAATTCGTTGATGATCAAAATCTCGGACTCTAACTGATAACCCCATTGGCTATTGACTGAATTGTTATCCATGATGCCGCGATTCTTTAGATGGTCACCACAGACGGCCCAAATGAATGGCGCCCAAAATGTATCTTTACCGCTACCCTCATCGCCCGCGTGAAGGATTGCATGATTTACTTTGATCTTAGGGTGCTGCACCTTAAACGCCATCACATCAAGAATATGATCTAGCTCGGCTTGTTCAGGCACTAGCTCTTGGCAATGATTCATCCACAGAGAAATGTCGCCGTTGTTTGCACCGGATAGATCAGGTCTAGCGTCACGCCAGCGATTACCGAATAAATCACCATCACGCGTAACAATCACATCTTCACCAGCAGCATAAGTCACACCAACAAGCGCCTTAGCACCATTGGCTTGTCTGTTCTCATCAAAGCAGATTGATGCCTCTACCTTACGGCCAGTATGAATACTCTTGCAGGGGATATGACGGAACAATGCGTTGAACGTCTGGCGACTAACTTCGCGTCTATCTTGCATATCAAAATAGGATTCATCATCTTGGATATAAGCAAAGCGGTTGTACCAATCGGCCTTCTCAATACGACCAAGCTCTTTACGCTCTACTTCAGCAATCAATTCGGCTGCCGTATCTCTATAAACTTCATTTGGTGTCAATTTTGACAGGGCCGTATTCATCTTCTCTGCTAGTAACTCATCACGCAAACCGTGATCAACTTCAGGGCCACCATTATCGGCTACCCAATCCAAAAACATTTGTGAACTAAAGTCCACGCAATGACCATGCAGACAGCAGAATGAACGATCAAGGGGCTTGTAGCGCCCTTCAATGTTGCCATCAGTATGCTCCGCGTTATTAGGACAGACGATGCCCATCCAACCCTCACCATTAACGCCAGACATGATTAGTCCTTGATCGTTAAGCCATGTAACAACTGAATCTTTGCCAGTATCAGCTAATCTTATGGCAACATTTGTAGCCGTATCAGCAACATCTGGCACAACATCAAGTGCAATGCAAATATCTTCTAAATTGTATTCAAGTTCAGGATTAAATTGTATCAATGTTGATACAAAGTTATTGCGCCCTGGCTTAAGATTAATTGATCCTGGCAGACGGAAATTCCGAACGGCATTAGTTGCGCCTGGATCTGTATAGCCTGCCTTGGCAATCGCTTTGATTGCTGCAGTAAAGTCACCCTTGGTTGGTTGTTCTTTAAATGCATAACCCCATTGATATGATCCTTCCGAAGTTTCCATAATCCATGTAGGTGCAAGAGGTGGTTCTTTGGACTTAGTGCCAATGTCATCTAACATCATTACAAGGACGTATTCGCAGTTGGCGGCAGACGCAGACATCTTGCCGTCGGCAAAGCGGTCAAGGATAAACGAGCCTGTATTGCCGTAGATTGCCCAATCTTTCTTGATCTTAGCAGTAGGCAAGAACGCAGGCCAAGTGCATTTAATTGTGCCATCAGCATGAGTTTGAAATTGCCCGTTGCCGTCTAATTGTGGCTTTTGTCTAACAATTAAAGCAGTTTCACCTTCGGGTGCTAATCCTGTGATATATTCTAAAAAGTTCATTTGTAATACCTTTCGTGAGGTTTGCCCCCTAGCCTAAAAACTAGGGGGTTTTTCTTTTTATTTGCCGTAACGCTGCATGGAATGGATTTCAACACCTAGGGGTATTCCCTTAGCCCAATTGGGTGGCGTACACATAACTTCTTCCATTCGTTTCATCATCATTTCGGGTTTATCTGTTTCTACAACAATTTCATCGTGGACGTGGAGAACAACATCATCCAACTGGCGTAAAGAATGACGCAATAGGTCATTAGCAACAGCTTGAGTAATATTTTCACACGCCAATCCTTTCCATAATCTAGCTCTAGGCCATTCTTTAGCATCCGCAGCAGGTTTCCATGCTGACTTAGCGTACGTTATTCCGTCCGCTTCTAATCTTGCAAATGGATAACAAAGAACGCGCCCCGAAGGTAGAGCATACCAAAGATGTAAGCCATCGAACATATAGGTAACCCTACCTGCGCTAAATTCATGCTTAGGATTCCGTATAGCCCTGGTATACGCTTCTTCTAGGTTTTGCCAATAAGGAACTGCCCAAGGGTTAGCTAATCTCCACCCTGCTACCATGCGCTTGGCTTGTGGTTCGGGCAAGAGAATACCATACGCCCTACCCATCGCAGCAAACGCGCCTATGCCACCTGCAAATCCACAGGCTAACTCTTGGACTTTGCCAATCTGTCTTTGGTCGCTAGTGACTTCTTCAACGCTGACATGGAAAGTTGCACTAGCGTTTACTTTGTAAACATCCTCACCCCGTGCAAAGAGCGATAACTTCTTGATCCCTGCGTCGCAGTTTGACAACCAAGGGTTAACACGGGCTTCGATACCTGACCAATCTGCAACAACAAGTGATCTATTTGCGCCGGGGATAAGCGCTGGTCTAAGCATCCCTTTGAGGACGTCGGTAACTCGTCGTCCAAAGGCAGGGACAATTGAGTGGCCTCTAACCATAGCTTGTCTAACGGCATCAGGATCCTGAGCGCACTTGCGGGTAAAGTTGTGGACTTGGGCGCCGTAGGACGAAGCGCGGCCCGTAGCGCTTCCACCTGCAAAAACAAATGCCCCACGAACTCGGTGATCTTCTTCATCTGCTAAATCCTTTAATCGGTTAAATTTCGCAACACTAGACGCCCATAGGTCGTCCGCACATTGGATAACATCTGCAACTTCCGTCGGTATTTGGTCGGGGTTTTCTTCAGCAAGAATAAGTAGGTTAGCTCGAACTGACTTGTCGATCGAATATTTCTTGTCGCCATCTTTATAGTTTTCCATGAGTTTTTTGGCATCGTCGCCAACACGGGCAAGTACCCATTCTTTCATGCGAGGTGAGCGCACCGATGATATTTCGCCTTGGGTTATCTCAGATACTAGGTTCTCGATCTCTGCAAGCTCGTGGCTCGCATAACGAATCGCCGATTCAGCTAATGGCTTATCTAGTAACACGCCGCGATCATTGATGCGCTCATTAACATGATAGTCCATAAGCTCATCTGCTGATAGTTGACGCATGGCTTGTGATATAGCCCGCATGGTTCTGACATCTTGTAAGGCGTAATTACCCATTTCTGCCAGCAAGGTGGGGTCTGTATTAAATGTACCATCTGCCTTGGGAATACACAACAAACGTATTAATTGATTGCCCCGGTGGTCTTTACGCATACTGCTACTAGCAAAGCGTCCAACGTCCTCAAGTGAGCCTGGAGCGCAGTTAGCCCGTGCTTGTGCAGCCGTGCAATACCATTGCGTTAGTAGGGGTGTAGGTACTTTGTAATCTTGGCATAGAACAAACTCAGTAATGAGGCGATCAAAGCCTGCGTTGTGCGCTCTGATCTGACCATCGTTAAAGAAATGTTGTCCTACACGTTTAGGGAAAGGTTGGTCAGGCGTCCATAAAGCTACTTCTTCATCGTCAAAGGCATACGCCATGCAAATGATTTCGGTGCTTGGATCCTGAGCGTAGTTATAAGAGCCACGGGTGCGTAGATCGCATCGTGAGCGTGTTTCGTAATCAAGCCAAAGTATTGTCATGGTAGGGTGGGGCGGTATCCTTCTTAGTTCTGAAATCTCTGCGAGCCATAGAACTGAATAATGTCAACCGCCCCTATTAATTACCCGCGACGACGACGTGCTGGCGCAGCCGTTTCAGCTTCTACAGGCGCTTCAATTGCAGGCGCTTCTTCTGCTGGGGCTTCGCCATCCATACCAACCCATTCCAATACTTTGAAAACAGGGGTAAAGATACGACCATACGACTTGTGGGTGTAATGCTCTTTGCCAAGCTCAACAACTGGTACTGGCTTGTCTTGATCTTTTTCTACTTGCGTAGCGATTGCAACTGCTAAGGCTTGAACGCCTTTTTTACCGCCAACTGACGTTGTGGTGTAGCGTACTTCCATATCCTTATCAGCGCCATCAAGACACTTCATAGAAAAGCCTACTTGAGTTTCCCAACCTTTTTTAGCACCGGGAGGCGCTGCATCTAGTTCAGGCAATGGTTGGCTAACGCTTCCCATCTTCTCAGCCAACACTTCACCATCGCCCCAAGCAATATAACCGTGAACGAATGAGAAAGGATTAACTGCCCAAGTAGAGTCATCTTCGATCTCGGTCTGATCTGCACCGAAAACCCAATGACCTGTTTTGTCCATCTTGATGATAACGGTACCTGCACCGCCAACATCAGTTTCGATAGTACGCAACGCTGTTGCTAATGACTTTACTGAAGGTAAGTTTGCACCGGAAAATGTTGTGATATTCGACATAATTTGATTCCTTATTGAAGTTTAGAAAGGGCTGCGGTCAATTGCTGCCCGATTTGTAAAACCGCTGGTCTTGGATCAGAATCCTCAACCATCGTACTGCCACTACTTACTGCTACTACTTGATTGGCAGGCAATTGCTTGCCGTGCTTTTTCAATACTTTTTCTGCTTGAGCAGGAGATATTACTTTACTTACAAGCAATTCATCTTCGGGTAAACCCTCGTTCATCATAGCTACCAAAGCTTGATCTTCGTCAACCCATTGGCGTGTAGCACGTTTAGCTACTAACTTGTAGCCAGGAATAGGCTTACCTACTTCTAAGACTTGATGCGCTAAAGCGCGTAAGTCTGTGATCCATTGTTCTAGGGTATCAGCTTTCTTAAGATAGTCAGCAATTTGCGCTACATTAAGAATGTCAATCTGGGCGTGTAGGGTACGTTCTACTGCGCCTGTCATCATAGGACAAGTAGGCTTGGCAGCGCACCAACGGCAATGATCACCTACTTTAAGGGGTGCGTCAGGCATAGAACTAATCTTGACTGCGGTTGCTAACTCTTGTTCAAACGCTTTGATACGTTTAGCTGTTGTAACCCAACGCTTTACACTTGGTGGTTGGACAATGATGCACTCAATTTCGTCACAATCATCAAATACCCATTGGACTTCAGGGGTTCGCATAGCTGCGGCTGCGTAAAACATAAGTTGATCGTTTTCTTCGGCGTCAACTGCAACTCCTGAACCAAACTTCCAGTCAAGGATGAAAGCTCGTCTACCAATACGGCCAAGCAGATCGGTGCTACCAAACACATCAGGAAGAAAATCACCGAAGCCAACACGGGTTTCTGTTGCATATTCCATTTCCTTATTAGGGTCAATTTCATCTAAAGCGCGTAAGGCGGGATAAACCTTCTCATTGATAAGTTCATCGGTTAATTTAACATCGCCATACTTCATGCCAATACAGGACTCAGGCGTATGACCTGTTGAAAGAATAATGTCCATGACGTTATGAAGTAGGGTGCCTTCGTCAGCGTATTTGCTAGATGGCTTTGCTGGCATCTTGGCGCATAGGGCTACTGAACCAGGACAAGCAATAACCCGTTTGGCTGTAGAGCCACCAACAACACGGGAATGTAAGACAGGTGCGTTCATTTTGTTTCCTTTACTTTAGTTAAGTGAGATTAAACTTTACCACAGAATTTATTTGTGTGCTAAACTTTTTTACATGGAAAAGAAAACTAAACCTGAAAGAGAAGCAGAGATTGAGAAATACTTTGTTTGGGCGGTTGCCTCAATTGGTGGCAAGACTTATAAGTTCAAGTCTGTTACTCAGCGCGGCGTGGCTGATCGTATAGCTTGTTTGCCCAATGGACAGACTTGGTTTGTTGAGATCAAGCGCCCTAAAGGCGGTTACCTATCGCCTATGCAAGATGTATTTGCGGAAGAAATGAAGTTGTTGCGCCAAAACTACGCTTGTTTATGGACAAAAGAAGATGTTATGGAATGGTTAAGTAAATTATGAAGCTAAGAGATTACCAAGAAAAAGCAGCCGACTTCTTGTACGAGAACGACCGCGCCATGATCCTTGCTCCAGTTGGCGCAGGAAAGACAGCGTTAACGTTAACTGCCATGCAATCTATGACTGTTAACAAATATGTTAAGCGTTGGTTAGTTCTTGCCCCTAAGCGTGTTTGTACTGACGTGTGGCCTGTAGAACAACTTAAATGGGCTACAGGGTTAACCCTAAGTATTGCAGTAGGTACACCTGCCGAGCGTCTTAAAGCGCTGCGTAGTAAAGCTAATGTTGTGGTCGTCAACTATGACAACATCCAATGGTTATCTGAGCAATTTTTAGACTTTGATGGAATTGTGTTTGATGAACTAACCAAGCTTAAGAACCCATCAGGCAAGCGCTTTAAATCATTGGCTAAGGTAGTTGATAACATTAAGACCCGTTGGGGTTTAACTGGTAGCTTTACTAGCAATGGTTTAGAAGATGTCTTTGGTCAATGCAAGATAATTGATCAAAATCTATTAGGACGTGCCAAAGGCGCATTTATGCAACAGTATTTTGTTTTAGTTAATAAAGACTTTGGCGAATGGGAACCACGCGTAGGCTCATTAGCTCAGGTCATGGCTCGGATTAAGCCTGCAACATTTTTGTTAGACGCTGGCGAATACGCTGACAAGTTGCCGCCATGCCATGTGGTTGAAATGAAATGTGATTTAGTTGACCGCGCCCCATACGAGAAAATGAAGAAGGATTTTGTTATTGAGTTTAAAGACGTGCAAATTACCGCCGTCAACGCAGGTGTAGTTACAGGCAAATTGCAACAGATGGCAGGCGGTTGGGTCTATGAAACAGTTACAACAGCCTCAGACACACCTGGTCGCATGAATGTGAGCAAGACGCCTATATGGTTTAGTCATCACAAATTTGATATGTTGGATGAATTAATTGAGGAAAACCAACACGCCAATACCATCATTGTTTACAACTACATTGAAGAATTGGCTGAACTTAAGCGTCGGTATCCTAACGCACAAACAATCAATGACCCCAAGGCTATTGAGCGTTGGAATGATGGCAAGACTGAGTTGCTATTGATTCATCCTAAGTCAGCCGGGCATGGTCTTAATCTTCAGCATGGCGGTAGCAAGATGGTTTTTGTATCTTTGCCTTGGAGCCTTGAGTTGTACGAGCAGACAGTAGGCCGCCTGCACCGCAGCGGTCAGAAGCATGATGTATGGGTTTACCTTTTGCTTACCAATAAAACTATTGACGAGCGTATTTGGGCTGCATTAAATGATAAACGCGCAATATCTGACATTGCATTGGAGGAATTGAAATGAGAGATGAATGGAACGCTGGCTACGAAAAAGGTCGGGATGACTACTGTTGCAACGGCGATTGCAACCAGGGTAGGACTTGCCCGTTACGCACAAAGACACTAACAGATGAGGAAATAGGCGAACTGATTGGTCAATACAGCCATTACGAAAATTGGGAAGGTTTTGCTAGAGCAATATTAAGAAAGGCGCAAGAGAAATGAGTGCAAATGAACTAGCTGGTTTGATGGAACTAGCACCTACTTATATTCAGTATCGTAAAGAAGCAGCCGCCATGCTACGCAAACAAGCAGAAGAAATAGAGTATTGGAAATCTGCTTTTGAACGGGCTATGACTTTGAACGACCAAGTTAAATATTTAGAAGCGCAGGTGTACGGGGGAACAACAAAATGAAATTAATTGAAGAAGCATTAAAACTAGCTAACGATATTGACGAATACGCACCAAATACTAATATTGCCACCATTATTCGAGAACTTGTACAAGTTATCGTACAACAAGAGAAAGTTATAAATGAAACGATTACAGCTTCTAAAAGCAAAACTAAAAGCAGCAAAAGCTGAAAGCATTATCCGGCATAGGACTTACAACGCCGCAGAACGTGCGGTTATTAAGTTAGGGAAAACCATTACTGAATTAGAAAGGAGAATTGACCATGAGCAAACTAAGTTGGCGTCAACTAAATGATGTTCTTTGTAACATGAACGAAGCCGATATTTGGTCAATGTTGGAGGCCGAACGCTTTGGCGAGAAGCGGGCGTCTGTATTACAACGCCTACATCAACGCTATAACGTATTACGTGTATCACGCGAACGTATTGAACTTTTAAAGGAAGCGAAGAACCCATGAGCGACCATGACGCTGTAAACCATCCAAAACACTATACAAGCCATCCAAGTGGGGTGGAATGTATCCAGATAACCGAACACATGAGCTTTTGCCTTGGCAACGCCGTTAAGTACATTTGGCGAGCAGACGAAAAGCATGACGCCATCGAAGATTTACGCAAAGCAAAGTGGTACATAGAGCGAGAGATCGCAAGGAGATTGAAATGAAAAAAGTGATAATGATGTTGTTGTTAATTAGCAACAGTGCTATTGCCCAAACAACATACCTATACGGCGCCCAAGGGCAAAGCTTAGGTACTGTCATGCAATCAGGCAATACGCAATACTTTTATGGCCCACAAGGTGAAAGCCGTGGCACCGCCATGCAGTCTGGCAATACAACGTATGTATACGGCGCACAAGGTCAAGCTGTAGGTACCGTAATGGCACCTGCGTATATACCAATGCCATATACCACGCCCCTCTATAATCCATCATCCATGACACCTATTTATGACTCGATATTTGGACGATGACCCTAAGAACCTGCAATAACTGCCAACAACGTAAAAATAATGCAACTGGCAGCGTAGTAAATAACCCAGGCGGTCTAACTTACAAATGGTTTTGCCAAGACTGCACCACGAAAAGGAATCAAAATGAACTCAATAAAAAGATTATGGTTAGTATTAGTCAACCCACCAGCAGCGATGGTTCTTGCTAAAAAAGAACTTGAGTCTGCCCGGCGCAGTTATTTAGAGAACAAGACCCATCAGGAGTATTACTCAAACCTATGTTCGTTTGATAGCCAACGGATTACACGTCTTGAGAAGTACATAGAGCCAAATGAGTAGTTGGCTAATTATTGTTACAGGAATAATTTATGCGTATATTGCCGTTGAGCAAGGATTCAAAGGTAACTTGCCTATGTGTATTTGTTACGCTTGCTATGCTGGCGCTAATGTGGGCCTGTATATGATGGCTACTAAATGAGCTTTACCATCTATACGCATGATGGCATGAAGGTTATTCAATGGTTCTTTAATATAGATGAACTTATTAAAGCAATGTTAAATAACCCCAAAGATAGTTATCACCGAAATTTCTAATGTCCTATTTTTGCATGACTTTTTATTAAAATTTCATGCAGTTACAAGCGTTTTCAAAATAGGTTAGAAATTTCCCGATAGGGAATAATTGCTTAAAAATGTAGCATATATTGTATAAATTTCCCGATAAGGAAACTTTACAATCAATGACCAATACCTTTACAATCCGTTGGCAAAACTTTACAAATACCGACAATATGTACATTTTTTGCTGATTTTTATACATATAGGTATCAATATGTATACGCAATCAATACTTATAGGTTACAAAGTTATACAAATGTATAACAAAATGTTTAACTAATTACACAATTACCGACAATTAGTAACATAAAGGTTACCTATAATTCTAGCGGATCAAGCCCTAATTCATCAGCCACCATTTTGCAGCGGTTTCTAAATGGTTTGCCATGCTGCGCCCATTTAGCTCCTTCTTGGCGATGAAAACTCATGTGGATCATTTCGTGAGCTAGTGTGGTGACAACGGTGTAATAATGCCCGCACCGTCCAGATGAAATGGTAATGGTATGCTCAAAGTCCTCGCCCGTATCGTATAGGTAGGTTCCCATTAGCTCCGGGTCAGATGTAACTACAAAATCAATTTCTTCAGGTAGTGGCATCTTCCACTTAGTAAATGGATAGCAGCAATACAGAGAAGCGTATAGGTTTTTGACAACCTCTGAGGTTAGCTTCATGTTTATACGTTGTTTATACAACCTCTAAACTCAAATTCACCATTTTGCTCGTCGCTGACCATAATCATCTCTGGCATTAACATCCTGCCCTGGTCAAACGAAAGCATTACAAACCCGCTACGCCAGTCTTTTGGGCCATCTTCGCAATACTCAAACGTAGGTGACATAGGATCAGCCAAACATCCGGTCTGAACCCCCCACCAGTGACCTTGATAATTTGAAATCGGTTGGCAAGCGAGAACGTGCGTATGACCTGTAATAATGTTGGTATTGCCTGCGGCTATCAAATTACTATACCCAGCAGAACGACCGCCTTTATGCCGATGCTTGATTACCGTATCTTCGCCAATCCAAAAACTCCAACAAGTTTCCCAATTAGGAAAATGGTATTTAAGGCTAAAACCATCTACGCCGCTGTACTCAGGCACTTTATTAACCAACCAAGCCTCGTAGCGCATATCGTGGTTACCTAGTGTCCATATTAATCGGCAACCAGCAGGTCTTACTTTTTCAATTTCATCTAAATGATAACGGCAGGCGTTAAGTTCGTCTAAGACACTAGGCTTCTGATCGTAGTTAATGCTTGGGAAACGGCTTAAAACCTGCCCATCGAAGGCGTCGCCGTTGCAGATGATCACCTGTGGCTTAAACTCTTTAATCATCACCAAGAGGGCTTTAAACGCCGTGGTGGTGGTATCAGTAAAATGGGCGTCTGAGAACACTATGACGCGTTTGACCTTATCAACATCAATACCCCTACGGACATTGTGCGCTGCTAAATCTATTTTCTTTTTTTCTTTTTTTGGATCACGCATAGAACTATGCGTATCTAAAGTTATCCCGTAGCGTATTTGTAGCGTAGCCCGTCTATTAAGAGCGCTTCTAGGGTTTATACCTAGCTCTTTAGCAACTAGCGTAGGAGAGCCTAATCGTTTCCAGCACTCTATAAACTTTTTATCTTCTTTTTTAGATATTTGCATATACGCCTAGTAGAATTTTGCCAATTAAATCAGGCAATTATGACAACTTAGTTACGCTACTGTACCACCCGCGTCTTTATAAGCTGTAATTAATTTATCTAGTTTGTTTTCATGCTGACCATAACCAGCGCCAGGCAATGAAGCCCAGATGTTTTTGACCTTATCAATTGCTACATTGATGTAGCCTTTTTCAATATATTCCAATGCACCGCGTTCTCTAATTTGCTGTATAGCAATTAAGTCTTGAGATAAAGGGCTAAAGTTAGGTAGGTTGAGTTGTTTCTTATAAGCGTCGTAATAACGGCTTAAGAGTTGGTATCTCCCCGCCGCCGTGGACGCAAGGCCGGGACGAAGCCATACCAATTTTCTAGGATGGTCGTCATAGCTTTCAAATAAAGCCCCACCCACAATGACATTATAACCATTGTCACCCTTTCCAGCAGTGCCTTCAGACACCGCAATCATATCGAGAAAAGCCTGTAAATTTGGACTCATTTGACTTCAAGTTGCTGTCGTAACCAATCTTGCAACGATACTAATTGCTGCGTTGTATAGGCGCAAGCAAGTTCAAGGTTGGTGGCTTTTCCATCAATACCGATGGTGGATTTGGTAACGGCGGACATTGAACCGCTACTGGGTTGGCGCAACCCACCATAAACAGACTTAAGAGCAGACAACTTAGCTTGGTACTCATTTTCAATTCCTTTATTGACTAGCGTTTGTTGCTTGGCAATGGATTCGTTTTTGGCTTGTTGAACTTTAGCCACCGCTTCAACTTCTGCTTTGAAGGCCACCAAATTCCGATGCTCATAACCCCAGCCCAAAAGCAAACCAGCCATAAAAATACCTGCCAGAATTGCGATTCGTACATACGAAATCATTTTGCGGCGAGAGGCTGCGTAGTGACCATTCTTAGCGTTGCTACGATAACGCCGATAATAATCATAATTAAGCTGAAGTATTGCGCTGGGATTAGGTCTTTAAGATAAATAGAGTTATCCATCAAAGCCCCAAAAAGCACCAATAAAACAGAAAACCACATCGTTTTGGACTTTAACGCGCCCATTATGTTAGCCATCATTTATCAGCCTTTTGGTCTAATTTGTCCAAAATACGTTGCAAAGTAGCCTCTAACTTATCAAACTTAACGTCTAAATCTACTTTGCGAACATAATTTGTTGGTAACGAAATTTCAATATCTTGAACATCTTGCTTTAATTGCTGAACCGAGTCCCATATCTGGCGACACCACCAACCAACGCCGAGAGCTGCGCCAGCACCAAGTAAGTTAAATAAATATTGCCAATCCATGATTTACCTCGCAAGTGCATTTACGTTTTGTGATTGCTGGGGTGCTAAAGCATTTGCAGGCATTTCAGGTACTTCTGCTGAAACACCCATAAGGGCTTTTCCAACCGCAGGGTTCTTAGCTACGGTGTTGATTTTAGCCCAAGTATCAGGATCGCTTATAGCTTTTAGAACTTTAACGCGGTCTTGTCCAGGTAACAATGCAAGCAATTCGTCAAAAGATTTAGCGCTTTCGCCAGCTTTGGCAATTTCTTTGATAGTTTTTTCACCAACTTTAAGACCTAATACGTCAAGCATCTTATTGGCTGTAGTAGCAATGACGTTAAAAATGTTAGGCAAACGATAGTTTGGCAATTCGTCTTTAAGCAATTTAGTTGCTAATTGTTGACCAGCAGAAATTTGTTTACCAACAGACGCATCCGTAGCCAATTGATCTGCTACACCGCGAACTGTTTGCAACTGCTCAGGCGTCAATACTTCAGCCAAAGATTCATAGCGAGGCGCACCTTTACCGCCAGCACGTTTAAGCATAGCAGTTTCGCCGCGGCCTAATACATTAAGGAATGGGCCAATACGCTCACCGCCGCCTGGCTTCTCCAACACAGACGCCATTTCTTTAAGCACTTGCGCTTGGTTAACTGGCGCAGATAAATCAGAGAATATAGTTCTAGCTTCTTTATATTCAGGTACTTTAGTTTCAAATACCTTGATGTAGTCGTCTAATAACGTACGCGCAGCCATTTGTGTATCACGACCTGCGCCTGTAGATGCAGTAGGGCCATAAGCAACGTCAGATAAAGCACGTCTAATGTAGTGCATAGACTCACCAGTTAATTGTGGTAGTTTGCTTTCTACAGGAACCATGATTGGTTTGCCAAATTGGTCGAATTGACCTGGCATTTCCATCATTTGCCCAGCCGTTTTTTGACCCATGACAAAAGGACGGCCTTCCATCTTAGCAATATTAGCCGCCGCAGCCAAAGTGCCTTCTGGCATACGAGCTAATACAGCAGATACGTCTTTATCTAGCGGCACAATTGCTTTATCCGCCGCTTCGTAGAATGGCTTAGACGCATCTCTACGCGCAACAACAGCCGCGTTAAGATCCGGTGTTATTTCTTTGATAGTAGACATACGCGCAGCTTCATCAGCCAAAGCTTTAGATTCTTGTACGGCAGGCGATGTTCTAGAAATAGTTTTTTGAAGCACTGCTTGAGCGCCTGGGGCTACAACTTTACCTTGTGCAAGGGCTTGTTGAGCAGTTACGTTATCACCAGCTTTAATAGCTTCTTGTAGCGCATTACGCCCAGCAGCGACGTTTTCGGGTGTTTCAAATGATTTACGAGCAATCTTAGCTGCCAATTGCTTAGGTAACTGGTTAATGTCAGCAACTTTACCCATGACGGCTGTGCCAGCGTCTACTAACTTATTAATAGCTTTGCCAGCTACTTGACCGCCAACTTCAAAAGCAGCGCCTTCAGCTACGTTGCCTACCGCACGGTTCATAGCTTGACCACCTGTTTCAGGTTTAGCCAATCCAAGAGCTACGTCAGCTTTGTTAAGCAATTCTTTAGCAGTAGCATATCCAAGGGCTGAACCAGCCACACCGCCTGTTACAGGGTTAATAACTACAGTTGGTGAAGCAATAGCACCAGCACCAGCGCCAAGCACACCACCAGCAACACCACCAAGCATTTCGGCAGTTGGGCCAAGCATTTGACGGGTTTTTACTAAACCAGCGTACAAGTTAGGACTAGTTTTAGCAAACGCTGGTAATTCAGCACCAACATTAGCGCGGGTTTCAGGTTCAGCAGCTACGGGCGCTGATAGACCAAATTTAGCGCGGATAGCACTTTGCGTTTCAAGGTTAGCGTTAGCAAAATTAGGATCTAAAGGCGCAAATTTGTCAAAAATAGCTGCTTTTGTAGCAGGATTAGCATTAACGTAATTTGGATCCGAAAGGATGTCTTGTAAGCCTGCCATATTAGGTTCCTAATTACTTAAGTAAAGGATTGCTTGTATCTACACCACCAGCGCTCATTCCTTCGTTTGCCATTACTTCATTAACAAACTGACCTTTACGAGCCTTCATTAAACGCAATACTTCTTTACCAGCTTCTTTACGAATTTCGTTTGGTAAGGATGCGTCTGCCAATTGACCTGCCGCTTCTTTGTAAGACGCAGTATCTTTATCAGACTGTGGGCCTTCAAAGCGCGGTACCATCTTAAGCGCCATATCAGCAATCGGTTTCAATTTAGCAATAGCAATTGCGCCTGGTGTGGCTTTACCAATAATTCCAACGCCAATATCAATTGCACGACCAGCGCCGCTACCAGTAGATTGGTCAATCAAACCGCCATCTTTAGTGACGCGTTCAAGTTCAGTAATAGCCAAACCAAGGTCTTTACTTTGTTGTTTTTGCAACGCAGCAGTCTTTTCAAATGTAGCGCTTGGTTTACCAACTTGACCTGGTTTGCCAATAACTTCACCAAAGCGATTAAATTGGGTCACGTTACCTGCCGCGTCAGTAAGAGTATTGGCTACAACGTCCGGGGCGTATTGCATATCTTGACCACGGCGTGTGGTGGACGCAGAAATATCTTGACCACGCATAGTTGTAGTTGCAGAAATGTCTTGACCACGGCGTGTAGTTTCTAGTTGAGCGCGTTCTTGGACTTTCATACCCATATCGGTAAAGAATTGCTTACGTTGCGCCGCGTTCATTGGCATTACTTGTTGAAGTAATGCTTGCGCTTGTGCTTGTGGAAGCTCGCCTTTTAATACGCTATCTTGCAAATGAGCAGTTACGTTCTCATTAGATGGGTTAAATACTAGATTACCAAACTGTTCACGTTGAATATCTAATTGTTTAGCTTTAGCGTCTAAACCAAGCTTTTTAGCTTCTAGGCCAAGCTTTTCTTGTTCACCAAGCGCTTTACCATACGCCAAACCTGTTTTACCGTATTTAATTAATTCAGAACGTGCTTCAGGTTTAGTTAGGTCAGCACTTCTAAGATATTCATTTAAACGATTTTGTTCTTCAATACCGCGGTTCATCTCGCCAATTTTCATGGCTTCACCAACCGCAGCTAACTGATTAACAGGTAAATCAATGTTAAAAGGTTTAACTTGAAGGGGGATATTTGGATCAATTGGCATATTTATTCCTTAACTTTGAACTGGGCCAATAAAGTTACTAGAGCCTTCTGTACCAGAGCCATATCCACCATAGTAGCTAGTTGGTTGATTATACGCAGAACGGTTGATCAATTGATTCATTTGATACCCGCCAATACCTTGACCAATAGCGTTGGTATAGGCATTAGCCGCGCCAACTTGACCTGCGGCAGTAGCATTACCTGCACCAGTAATGTTAGCAGCTTGTGAACTACCAAAAGAGCCTACATTGGCTGCTTGATTACTTGCGCCTGCTTGACCGATGTTAGTTAAAAATTTCAATGGGTCTAACAAGTTATTACGATTCATTTGAAACATATTTTGTGCGCGGTTAAATGCGTTGCTATATTCTTGCGAACCTAATTCTTGTCCAAATGCTTGACCTGCTCTAAGAGCGTTACCAGAGATCAAACCACCACGGGCAGCCGCAGTAGCGTTCATGGCGTTCATGCCTTCTTTAAGTCTAAAAGCATAGCCAGGGTCAGCTTGATACGCGCCGGGGCCAAAAGTAAAGTCTTGTGTGGCTACGCCACCAGGTTGAGTCATAGCAGACAATTGATTTACGGCGGTTGTACCCGCAGTTGTAAACGGTTGTTGTAAAGCTAATTGTCGATCTAGCGCTTGTTGTTGCGCTGCGGTAGCTTGATTGGCTGCATCGGCTTGTGTTTGTGCAGCGCTTTTAGAAGCTTGGGACGATAAAACGCCGCCAATTACGGCGCCTCCTACGATGGCTGTTGCGACTCCAGACATATTAATTTCTCCTTATTGCTAGGCTCAACGCCTGACGGTAATCAATTGTGATTTCTTCACCCAAATTACCGCCTTTACAACCGACGATAGGCACAACTGCTACCAAGTTTACATCACCATTATCTAACAAAATCATCTTGGCGTTGGGATTTTTTGCATGATTTGTAAATCTTCCTGCTGGCGTACGTTTACCAGCAATTCTAGCAGGCGCAATCACTTCGCCTGCTTCAATGTTTCCTGTGGCAAAAACGCCTTTGCCTTCAATATTTGAAGGAGATACCATCATCTTGTAGTTACCATACGGCATATCAATTTGGTCATCTAAATTCTGTACTTGCGCTTGTACTGTTTCTTGGTCAAAGCCGTATTCAGCAATTGCCGCGTAATAATCTGCAATATCTTTAGAATGATCAAAAGACAGCAATAACTGTTGATTTTTTTGATTCTCTTGCCAAGTAGCGCTTTTATCTAAAAACATCGTTTCTAGCTTTTCTATGTCGGTTTCGTCTGTTGCGTAGACGTTTTGCCAAATCATCGTTTCATGGATATAACCAATCTTACGCCCTGGGCCTGCCACAAACGTCTGAGGCGCTACTAGCTCAGTATGTGAGCCATCCTCGTTAACCATTGTTACGCGCCCAGCAAGCATGATATTTAGGTGCGTTGTAGTTTGACGATGACCAATTGAGAATGTATCAGCGGGGATTGTTACTTCACGGATATAAATGCTTGGGCCAAACCGATGCACCACGGGGCAGTCTGCCTGTGGTTGTTTTAAAAATTCAGCTTCTAAAACCTGAATCTTTTGTTCGGTGATAGCGGTTAATTGGGTCATTACGTAGCTTGCGTTTGTGCAGTTAAGATGCCATTAACAAAAGTCATACTGCCATTAGCGCCTAAAGCGGTTAATTTAGCAGTTGTAATCGTAGCAGTAATACCTACGTTTTGCGTAGCCATCGTACCTAAACCTAGATTAGTTCTAGCTCCTGCGGCAGTAGTTGCGCCTGTGCCACCATTAGCTAAAGCTAAAGTACCTGAAAGCACTACAGCCCCAGTTGTTGCGCTAGATGGAGCTAATCCTGTAGTCCCACCACTAAAAGAAGTAACGCCTGTATTGGCTATGGTTACTGCGCCTGTAGCCGCGCTGACTGATACACCCGCGCCCGCAGTTACCGAAGTAACGCCTGTGTTAGCAATAGCAATTGTGCCATTACCATTGGTAACGCCAATACCAGTACCTGGTGTTAATGTATTTTTGCTAAGGGTATTCCCTAAGCTGTTACCAATCAGCAATTGCCCATTGGTATAGCTTGTTTGACCTGTACCACCACGGTTAACAGCAAGACCGCCGTCCCCACCGCTGCCGGTAAAAATAAATAGGTTGTATAGGAAACGATACCAAGCAGGCGTAATATCGTTTGTTTCTGGGTCTAGAAACGGTGTCCTAGGCGCAGGGATTTTAGTAATATCTGGATTTGCCATTATCTGCTAGTCGGCGTTACTATTAAATTAGCGCCTGTAATAACGATTTTTACAGGGTCAGTACCAGACACTTCATAGACACGATCACGCAACTTAAGCGTCATGCCAAGACGACGCCAAAAGGCACGGAAACCATATTGACCAATCTTACCCATTTTTGTCCAATGTTCGTTAGACCACGTATGGCCGCCATCATCAGACCAACGAAGCATTGCTTCAGGGTCGCTACCTTGACCTAAATTAAGTCCTGGGCCTGACTCGCAAAGCAATTGCAAGCCATGTTGAGCCGTACGCATAGTAGTGTTTTGATTTTCAGGAATAGGACGCCATGAACGTAACCACTTCTGAATAACGCCATTATCTTCGTATAGTTCTAAGTCAAATGCGTATAAGTTGCCATTCTCATAGTCACCAACAATAGTTTCGCTATCAAAACTCATTTGGCATTGGGCGCGATGGCGGGTAAATGCACCGTTGTCCCAACCTGCACGTTCATGCCAAGCACCTGTAGATACGTCATACGCCCAAGTCTTGCCAGCAGTCGGAAACGCTAACACATAGAACGCATGACCTTCTTGCTGATAAGTGTAAGCAACAGCGTCAGAAACATCGCCATAGCTTTGAATAGCGAACTCAATGGCATGGGTAGAAATGCGTTTGCCTGTGTAACCTTGGTTGCGATAAACGATGCCATAGCCCCGTGGATCAGCGCCAAGCCAAAACAAGCTGTTATCTAATTTCGCAATAGACGATTTGGCAATACAACCGATCTCGTTATACGCGCCTTGAATTGGCGCTAATGGAAACGGTGTTGTGGCTGCGTCATACCAAACTTCAGTTGTGCCTGTACCAAATACCCATACTTCACGATTGTTTGATACTACGGCTACCACATTATCCGGTGTACTTTCAGCAGCCGCAAACGCTAATGGGTCAATTGATGTGCCATCAAAAATGCCTGTAACCCAAAGAATTTGTGTGCCTGGTTGGTTAAAGCAAAAGTAACCATCAATGTAACAGACTGTTTCCGCCCCATAAAAGTCAGGATCAGTAATTTGAACAAAAGTATTAGTTGTTTCGGTGTAAACGTACGCATCGGCGCCGCAAGCAATGAATAGTTGCGTACCATTGTCAGCAATAGATACTGGGCCTGTACCGCTAATATTACCTAATTTAGTAGCAGTAAAGTCAGGCAAAATCTTATAAAACTCATTGCCAGACGCTACATAAGCATCTTCACCATTAGTTAAATGCGTCCAAAGCCCACGAATAGGGCCAGTACCAACCGTAGTAAGTAATCGCAAGCCGGGCGTACGATTAAGAAAACCCCCTGTGTAGCCACCTTCAGGCGTGGCTTCTGGAAATAGGTTAATCATACGGTTATCCGCAGCGTTAACGCTACGAGCAACGTACGCTTGCCCTAAAATCGGCGTTAGCATTAATAATTACCAGCAAAAATGTTAAAGCGCTGACGAGTGCCAACAATGCTGTAAGGCAAAGACATAATGTCGTCAGGGTTATTAATACGCTTAAGATTGCGCTTAGAAGTCATCGCAATACGGGCTACATTAGGTGGTGGCTCAATACCGAATTCATTGGCAATTTCACACGCCAAGTTGTACTTGAAAGCACGTAAATAGCCAGGAGGCATCAAAATATTGGTAGATAAACTAGGAACACTCATTAGCTCGTCTACAGAAATAAAATGCCATTCCAATACCTTAGTAGGTACAGGATAGATGGTCATAGTGATATTTGGGTATTCCATGTTAATCCACATAACCTGTGGATAAGTGGAGGTCACTGTTTTAACCGCAATACCATCATATTGCTGTTGATTAATTAGTTTGATACCAAATGAAATACCATTAGCAGGGTCACGGAAATAAGTAGAGTCGTCAATCATAATTGGACGATTACCTACAAAGTCACCGCTAGGCCCAAGCGTTTGGGTCTTTAAACCGGGTGTCCATAGATAAGTCTGATCTTGCGTATTAAATACAGATAGACGCTCGGTATTCCACGAATCAATCATTTGATTGAGTGCAGTCAAAGCGTCTTGAGAAGTAGCAGCGGAAGGCGTTTCACCTTCAGCCAAAATACCTAATACGCGTAATGCGCCGTTAATTTGATCGTTGGCTGTATAAATCGCCATAGCTTATCCCTTACTCTGTAGTTTTACGACGTGTTCTTTTTTCCAGTGTATTAACAGGAGCCGCAATCACTTCTTCTATTGCTTTAATTTCTTCAACTACGGGCGCTGGTTGCGTATCCAGTTCGTAGCGTTTCCAGCCGTTTGACTCATCATACTCCGCTTCGGCTTCCATTGTAGCGACTTTAGTCCCATGAATGGGGTGTTTCATGTAAATTATTGGCATGATTTTTTCAGTTAGATAGGGAGCCTAAGCCCCCTATTTTTATGCAGCAGCAATAATTACCCAGTTTGTACCATCTTCGCAAACCAAAGTAGCCCATTTACCAGCAGTAGCAGCCAAAATAGCTGTTCCAGCGGTAGCTGAAGTCAAAGGTTTTACGTTAGATGAAGCTGAGATAACTGTATATGTACCTGATAAGTTTTTAATAGTAATCGTACGGCCGATATAGCTTGAACCGCTAGGTAGCGTTACTGTTACGTTAGCTGCCGAACCGTTAGCTACAACATAGTTCTCTGAATCGCCGAGTGTAAAACTTGCAGTTTTAGTTACAGGCGCGTTCAAATAAAATGCTGTAAGGGCTGGGTCAGAATACGCAACACCAACGGGTTGATTATTTGCCATGATTTTTCCTTAAAAAACCCGCCCCGAAGGGCGGGATATTACATTAAGCTAAACGGTAAAGAGTCCAAGTACCATCGCCTGTTTTACGAGCGCGGAAAGCTTGTGCTGTACCAGCAGTAGCAACAACAGTCATCAGACCAACCAAAGTCCAACCAGTGTTTGTTGTCAAAGTAATAACGCCAGATGTATT
>Ga0209191_1000251_pt1 | contig 42687 bp, 33 predicted proteins | sample S_130626_EF_Meta_FD_187320 | JGI IMG/M metagenome (GOLD analysis project Ga0209191, IMG submission 187320) | Freshwater microbial communities from Lake Simoncouche, Canada to study carbon cycling - S_130626_EF_MetaG (SPAdes) (version 2) | ecosystem: Environmental > Aquatic > Freshwater > Lake ...
GTTAAATTCTCATTATATGGACTCTTCAACTCTTGCATGAAATGTTGATACCTATTTTCATTGATCAGTTCAATAAATGAAAGTCCATAATAGGACATGGAAATTTTATCTAGTATTTCGCCTTCAATATTTAAGACAGGCGCAAAATCCTCGGATGAGGCAGTTGGTTGTAAATAGTATTTTGAGTCAAAAAAGTAATGATCAAATACAGTTTTACTAGTAGGATCGTTTTGGCGATACTTTACATAAAAATCCTTGAAGAAATGAATTAGAGACATGATCCAGTGTTTTGGATCGTAAATATTAGATAAACACAGGCGGTTAGCAAATTAGCTATGTATCAATGCTAAATGTCATTGTTTTGATAAAAATTACAGCTGTCATGTTTTAAATGACATTGATTTTCAATGACTTACTAGTTTAAGATATCAATCAAATCCGAGGGATTGCCTCCGTGGTACTTTTTAAATGGCTGATAAAAACGCTGTCTGGAACTAAATCCAACCTCCAGAGCCAATGCCTCGACAGTATAATTTTTAAATTTGGCGTCCTTAATGATTTCAACAAAGTAATCTACCCTTGCTTTGTTAATCAATTCATCAAAACTCGTGGAATAGTTGAAATAGATATAATTAAACATGACGTCCTTACTGACGCTCATGATATTAGAAAATTCTTCAATATTTGCAGTCTTGTTCTTGTAATAGAAATTGGTAAAAAATTGAAAATTAAAATCTATCTCTTTAATATCGGAACTAAAGTCATTTCGGTTAAATAAAAACCCAAACGAGATCTTTGACCCATTTTTATTGATGAAGCTAGGCCTATATAAAATAGTTAATAATAAAGCCAAACCTTTTATAATTGTAGTATAGGTTTTGAAATCATTAGAAAAATTAAAAATAAGAGAAAGTATAATAATAATGATTTGAATAAGAATGACCCCAAAAAAACCAAGTGTCCAAATTTGTATATTTTTAAAATAAATATTCTTATATGAAAATTTAAATAAAATATTATAGATATAATATAGACAAAATAAATTAAAAAAGAAAAAATCTACATGTATAAATAATTCAAGATAAATAGGCAGATTAACACTATTAGCTACTTGAGAAGCTGAACCATTGATGCTATTAAATTTTGGGAAAACCGTTTCATACCCCACTATTTGTACATAAATGATCAAAATAATATAAATGGTGTACGCGATTACAGTGTAAATATTTGCAATCCTTTTATGTTGGATAAAATATAGATTAGTGAATATTTGAACCATTGCAGTTCCAATTACCATTGCACAAGTCATTGTAATTAACGTAAACTGATTTGGCTCAGTCCTGAGAAACAAGCTTAAAGAACCAACTAGAATAGAAAGCACAAATAAAAGGAAGAAGATTTTTAGTCTAAGGGGTGATTTAAATCGGATTAGGACATCTAATAAAACGATGATGGAAAAAAGAAATATAAAGAAGTAGGAACATTGAATTAGAGAGAAAGAAGCTAAATTCATGGAATTACATTAAACTTAGTTATAATATATAATGACCTATGTTTAATCATTAAGTAATTTGAAAATATAGAAAATTAACTTAGGGTTGCTAGATATGCCCAAAATCTTATTGTCATTAATTATATAACATTGTAATTAATCTGATTACACATTAAATAAAATATTTATTTATATATTTTTATATTCAAAATTATTGATAATCGATACTCCAAAATCACCCTAACAACCTTAGCAAATTCTTCTAAACCAGCTCCTAAAGTGTCTACAAAAGTTTTAATACGGGAACAATTATTTCCTTAAAATATATTAAACTATATTTATCTATGTCACCATTCAAAAAATCAGCCATGAAAATTAAGTGCTCCATCATTTTAAGTTTGCTATTCATCAATTGTCTTCAAGCACAAACCATCGACCCATGGAAGATCAGTGCTAAAAATTGGGATACAAAAAATTATTATGGGGCAACTGTTGCCAATGGTATGATTGGCGTAGTGTCGTCTCAAGACCCTTTTAAGGTTAAAGATGTCATATTAGCTGGCGCCTATGATTTATATGGCAGAGGTAGGGTGAGTAATTTTTTGAGGAGTTTTAATTTATTAAATATGCAAGTGCGCATTGATGGCACAGATATGCAGGCAAATAATGTTCAAGCAATGACTCAAAGCTTGAATATGAAAGAGGCAAGCTTTACAACAAGTTTCGAGTATGGTGATAAAGCCACCATAAGTTATACCTATTATGCACTAAGACAATTGCCATTCACTGTATTAATGGATGTGGTGATTACAGCGAAAAAAGATATTGAATTGGGCGCTTCTAGTGTGATGGAAGCACCAGATGCATTAAAAGAAGTGCAAAATTATTACAACGAAATTGATCGTCCACATGTAGTGATTAGTTTACTCACTTCTGCTGCTAAAAGTCCGACTGGCAAACTCACGATGTGCGCTTCTAATACATTTTTATTTAGTGAGCCACATGGTGCTGAGCCAAGAGTGATTCATGAAATGTGGGATAACAATATGCACTTGATGAAGTTTTCAAAAAAAATGAAAGCAGGTACCAAGTATAATTTTTCAATTGCTGGAAGCTCTATCACATCTGCACACCATGACGACCCTTTAAATGAGGCCGAAAGATTAACCATTTTTGCAAAACTAGAGGGTAGAGAAAGATTGATCCAACATCATCAATCTGCTTGGGCGGATTTATGGAAAAGTGATATCCGCATCGAAGGAGATGATCAAGCGCAACAGGATATCAGAAGTATGTTGTATCATTTGTATTCATTTGTTCGTCCTGGATCCAATTTGAGTCCTTCTCCGATGGGCTTATCTGGACTGGGTTATAATGGACACGTATTTTGGGACACTGAGTTATGGATGTATCCTCCATTATTATTGTTACAACCAGAAATGGCAAAGTCAATGATTCAATATCGTTTTGACAGATTAACTGCCGCTAAAAGAAATGCATTCAATCATGGTTTTAAAGGCGCTATGTTCCCTTGGGAAAGTGCTGGCTCTGGCGTTGAGGAAACACCTGTTTGGGCTTTGAGTGGTCCTTTTGAACACCATATTACGGCTTGTGTAGGATTTGCCGCTTGGAATTATTATTTAGTGACTCAAGATAAAGCATGGTTGAAAGAAATTGGTTGGCCATTGTTAAAAGAAACTGCAGATTTTTGGGCTAGTAGAGTGGAAAGAAAAGGCCCAGGAAGATTCGAAATCAATAATGTAGTAGCAGCAGATGAGTGGGCAGAAAATGTAGACAATAATGCATTTACAAATGCAGCAGCGATTGCCAATTTAGAGGCAGCAAATAAAGCGGCTGCAATTCTAGGGTACGCGCAACAAGAAGATTGGGCAGTCGTTGCAAAAAATATTCCGATTCTAACGATGCTAGATCAAAATGGTGCAAAGATTACCCAAGAACATGCATCCTATAAAGGCGAGGGCATCAAACAAGCAGATGTGAATCTTTTAGCATTCCCATTAAAATCAATTACAGATAAGGCGCAAATAAAAAGAGATCTGGACTATTATTCAGTAAGGGTGCCGAACCAAGGAACGCCTGCGATGACCCAAGCAATTTTTGCTTTATTGTACGCAAGATTAGGAGAAACAGAAAATGCATATCTTTTTTTCAAAGATGCGTATCAACTTAATTTGAATCCACCGTTTAGAGTGATTGCTGAAACGAAAGGAGGCACAAACCCTTATTTTGGAACAGGTGCTGGAGGAATTTTACAATCTATGCTGATGGGATTTGGTGGTCTTGACATTACCGAAAATGGTATTGTACAATTGCCTACGAAGCTCCCTACAAAATGGAAAAAATTAGAAATAACTGGTGTATTAGGAAAAAACTATGTGGCCCAATAGGAGTAGGATTAGATTGAACTCATAAGATAAAAAAATCTATCTAAAACTAGCGCGATGAATCCTATCATTCAGTGATTTCCCAATACCAATTTCAGGGAATTTTTCAATAATGATGCAGTCCAAATTCATGCCATCTAAATCATACATGGACTTGTATAAATTAGCACTTGCTTCTTCTAAATCAGCAGTAATAGATAAATGAATAAGCGTTGTATTTGGCTGATTGATTTCTAATTTACCAAGTGTAAGCACCCCAATATGAAGGGTTGGATTTTGAACAATAAAATTAGAAATACTATCTACAATTTGAAACCTTGTCCTTGGTGCGTAATGCATTGGCGACATACCAGGCGTAGTTACTTTTTCGGTTTTTGTCACATGCACTTTTGATTTACCAGCAATAAATTCTATTGCATCTACACTAATCGCACCTTGTCGATAAATCACTGGTGCATTTTCATGAAACCCAACTATGGTGGACTCAATTCCTTTTGAACAAATATCCCCTTCCAATATGCATGGTAATGCATCTCCAAAATAATCATGTACCATTTTGGAATTGGTTGGGCTAATTCTTGTGTAAGGATTGGCACTAGGTGCCACCAGAGGAAAGTCCAATTGTTTCAATAAGGATAAAGTAACTGTATGATTAGGGATTCGTACAGCTACCAAATGACTGCCAGCAGTCACACTATGAGGAATGATTGATTTTTTTGGCAACAACAAGGTCAAAGGTCCAGGCCAAAAAGCTTCAGCCAATTTCAGTGCAATTGGAGGAATTTCTTTCACAAATTTAGAAACCTCGGTAATGCAATGGGTATGAAGAATCAAGGGATTACAACTGGGCCTATTTTTTAATTGAAAAATTTTATGAATAGCTTGCTCATTGAATGCACTCCCAGCTAGACCATACACCGTTTCAGTAGGGATAGCAACCAGCTCGCCTCGATTGAGTGCATGCACCGCAATAGATATATTAGATGTAATCATGACTGCCTTAGCTATTATTATTTTTTGATCTAGGTTCTATTTTAATTTCTGCTGTAAGTTTAAAATGCGTGTCTTCCGAATCCATTAAAAAATCTTTTAACTGATCACGTGACTTAGTTAAACAATCCAGCCTATACTTTGACTCTTCGTCTTCTACCCCATATTTTACTTGCGAGGAGAACAACTTATTAGTATGCAATTCAATTTTATAATTCATCAAGCCAAGAATTAATTCTGTTGCTTCTTGTTTTGAAAAAAAACTATTAATTAAATCAACGGAGTATACTTTTTTCATAATAACTTTATATAAATAGAGGGGGTTTCATAAAAAAATCTTTGTTTTTATTGCTTATAACAACAAAATTGACTTAATTTTAAGATAAACGTTTATTTATCTTTATTATATTTGTTATAAATCTATTTTATGAACTATACATTGCATCAATTAAGGATATATTTAAAAGTCACAGAAACTTTGAGTATCACAAAGACTGCAGAAAAATTAAATTTAACACAGCCTGCGATCTCAATTCAATTAAAGAATTTTCAGGATCAGTTTGATTATCCTTTGATCGAAATCATCAATAAAAAAATTCAGGTCACCGGTTTAGGAAAAGAAATTGCAATTGCTGCAGAAAGTATTATCAATGAAATTGATAATATCAATTATAAATCGCAAAATTATAAAAACAAACTAGCAGGACATCTTAAGATAGCCATCGTATCTACTGGAAAATATATCATGCCCTATTTTTTAGGAGACTACTTAAAACAAAACAGTGGTGTTGATTTGACAATGGATGTAACCAATTACAGCAAGGTAATTAGTAGTTTATTGCAGTATGAAATAGATTTTGCATTGATTTCCCATGATCCAGATAATTTAAAATTTGAACATTTTGATTTAATTAAAAATGAACTATTTCTAGTTGGTAATAGTTCAACTAATGCCTCCTTAGGTGGAGATAAATCAATATCAGATAGTACTTTCTTATTTAGAGAAGAAGGTTCTAGGACAAGACTAGTGATGGAAAATTTTATAGCAAAAAATAAAATTAAAATAAAAAAGAAGATTGAATTAACTTCAAATGAAGCTGTAAAACAATCAGTCATCGCTGGGCTCGGCTTATCGATTATGCCATTAATTGGTATAAGAAATGAAATTGAAGCTGGATTACTTAAGATTATTCCAATGAAAGGACTCCCTATTCAAACCACTTGGAGACTGATTTGGCTAAAGGAAAAAAGGTTATCTCCAATTGCAGAATCTTACCTTCAATATCTTGAAAAGGAAAAAGATGCTATTATAAAAAATTATTTCTCTCTACCCAACCACCAATAAACTGGTAATCCTGAGGCAATTAAAGCCAAGCCCATCATGGCTTCAAAAGGCTGGTTGATCAGTGTCATGATACAAATGGTGATACAGAAAAGTAAAAACAAAATAGGCACTACTGGATACCCAATGACTTTGTACCCTCTTTCCATCTTTGGAACTTTTATTCTTAAATAAATTAATCCTACTGCAGTGGCTGCATAAAAAAGAAATGCTGCGAATACAAGCATATCTGTTAATTGATCAAAACTCCCAGAGAACAACAAGAGGATTGCCCAAGCCGCTTGAATAAACAATGCCTTGTCTGGTGTATTGTAGGTTGGATGTACCGATTCCGCTTGTTTAAAAAATGTCTTATCTCTTGCCATCGCATACAACATACGTGCAGACATTAAAATACTACTATTGGTCGAATTCATAGTGGTCACTAAAATCAAAGATGCCACAAGCACCATACCAACAGTACCACTCAGTTGACCTGCCACTTCTACTGCAGCAATTTTATTGGGTGTCTCGTTTAATTGTATGAAAAAGTCAATCGGCATGACATATAAAAAAACAAAATTGATCATCACATATACCGCCATCACACCTAGTGTCCCTAATCCTAAAGCAAGAGGGAGATTACGTTTTGGATTTTTAATCTCCTCCCCTATAAAAGCAATATTATTCCAGCCATCATAACCCCAAAATGCACCTAAGCTAGCTAAAAATAGCGCCTTCATTAATGTCCAACCATTCAAATCTGCACTAAACCCGTTTGCTGGAGTTGTTAGATGGCTTATACTCCCTTTATCCGAACCAAATCCAACCACTAAAAAAAATGCAATGGCGGCTAACATGGAATAGGTCAATACGCTACTTAATTTTTCTGCAAATTGAACGCCCCTATAATTAAGCAAGGTTAATAATAGTATCAATATTGCAGCCAATAATTTAATGGATAAGTTTTCAAATAAATGCAGTCCTAAAAAAGAAATATCCGAATTGAATACAGGCAATGGAAATAAGCTATTTAATGACTGCGCAAAAATATAAGCCAAGGCACTAATGGCTGCAGTCTTAATGACAGCGAAACTTGCCCACCCATATAAGAAAGAAAAAAATCGTCCATAAATTTTTTGAAAATAATTGTATTCGCCGCCAGAATTCGGATACATACTTACTAATTCTGCCGTACACAATGCCCCTGCAAGACTTACAATGCCTGCCATTAGCCAACAAAGTAAAATTAACCAAGGCGTCCCCAACTCTTGGGCCATTGGAGCAATTTTTTTAAACACCCCCGAACCTATGATCACACTGATCACTAAAAAGCTTGCCGCTCTCAGACCTAATTTAGGTTGTAATTGATTGTTTGAATGACTTGAATGATGTTCCTGCACGATACTATTTTATTTTTTTGTAAAACCAAAACCAGCGGCATTATTGATGACCAAGCATCCATCTTGCACTTCAAATCCTCCAGTCACTAAATCTTCCATCAAATCAAAGCTACCATCTAGGTCGATGTACTTTGTATTAGGACAAGCGTAAGCCATATGCAATGCTGCTGTGATGCTAATAATACTTTCGTCATTACAACCCCAAAATAAATCGATGCCTGCATGCTGTGCAATGGTTGCAATTTCTTTAGCTCCAATAAGCCCACCGCATTTCATCAATTTGATATTGTATATACCAAATGGTTGAATGCCTGCAGCAAAATGTAAAGCGGCTTGTGGATCCTTCAATGCCTCATCGGCCGTTAAGCATTTCCTTTCTGCCGCGCTTAACTGTAATAATTCTTGCTCTTGACCTACTGGTAATGGTTGTTCTATTAATTCCAATGGATAGGACCTTGTCTCTTTTAAAAATAATTTTAATTGGCCTAAATCATATCCTTGATTGGCGTCTACCCTGATGGTGTAGTCCTTGCCAAAGGAAGTATACAAGGCTTTAATACGTTCAATGTCTTCATGCACATCCATCCCTGTTTTTACCTTAAACACTTTAAAGCCCATCGCGGCATATTCCTTTGCTTCCTCGATTGTTGCATCCAATCCTTTAATACCAATCGTCATAGAAGTGGGTAATGCATTCATTTTTTGTCCGTAAAAAGATGCAATAGATACACCTAGGTATTTACCAAAAGCATCATGCAATGCAATATCAATGGCCGCTAATGTGCCGGGCAAATGCGGAAATTCTACATTAGACTCAAATATGATTTCTTGGAAATGGCGAATATCCCTACCCACTAAATTTGCTACAAAAGAAGTATTCAAATTAGCAACAGTCTGTGCTGTTGTTTCCCCTACAACTTCCTCTGCAGGACTGCCAGAACCATATCCGATCATGCCATTGGCTAATTCGATTTCAAGAAAAGCCAAAGACACATCCGAAAATGTATTATAGGCAATTGTATAAGGCTTTTTTAAAGCCATTTTTTTTAAGTAAGCCCTGACTGCTACTATTTTCATATTTCTAATGCATTAATGCTTTAAGTACAGGGATGACAGGCGCCACACCTTCATGGATAGGCAATAAGACTGGTAAACCTAAACTTGCTGTATATTCTTTTTGAAAAGCAAAAGCTTCTTCGTCTGTACAGTTTTCTGTGTTCACAGCAACAGCGATGACTTTCGATCCTAGTTTTTCGATGATTTCAATTTCAGAGGCAACAGAAGGGATCTCACCCCAATGCGCTTCGTTATCAAAATATTTTCTTTTAGGTGCAAAAATTAAAACCACATGTTTCGCATTACCAGAAATCAATAATTCTAATCCACAAGGACCACTTGGATTTCTTAAAGATGATTGTCCTTCTAAAAATAAAATATCGGGTTGCGTATCCTTCCAACAACTTACAATGGCATGCTCTAATTCACCAGAAACAAAATCATTTAAAGTAGAATCAAAAATAAAGCCATATTGCCCACCTTGCAACCAACCTGTTTGTCCTGTGTAAATCATTTCGGCTTTCATGCCTTCGGCCAAGCAGGCTTGCTTTAACATGCGCGCTGTAGTTCTTTTTCCCATGGCGCAGTCCATTCCAATCACAGCCACAATAGGTACTGTCACATTAAATATAGCACCATCCCAAAAATGCAAGTCTGCTCTTGATTTTGGCTTTCTAACATCAATTAATTGCGCACCGGTGCTTGCCGCAATAGCCACTAAATCGGCTTTCTCATTTAAGTATTCATGTAAACCATTCACTACTGATATACCTTTTTTGACTGCATCATATATTAGTGCCAACATATTTTTAGGTAATATTCCACCAACAGTCGCCACGCCAATAATTAAATAATCTACTTTTTCTAATTGCTCAATCGCAGCTTCCATGGTTGCAAAAACCGGGATACTTCTATGCTTACCATCTAATAAAACGCCAGCGTCTTTTCCTGCATTGGCTTCACCATCCACTAGACCAATGATGTTAAAACGTTCAGTGCCCCTAATTAAACCATGTGCTGTCTTGGCATCCGATGTCATCAACAAGCCGTCCGTTAATACAATTGCATTCTTTTTTTCCATCTTATTTTCTTTTAATCAATACCCCTGGTTGTTTCCCAGTTGATTTTTCTGATTGATAAACCAGTGTTCCATTCACCCAAACCATGTCTATACCAGTAGACAAGGCATGGCTATTTTTAATATTTGCTTGATCTATCACAGTTGCTGGATCTAACAAAACCAAATCTGCAAAATTTCCAACGGCGATACGCCCTCTATTCTTAAATCCAAAAAAGTCTGCAGATTGTCCAGTCATTTTATAAATTGCTTTTTCTAGAGGCAGTACTTTCTCTTCACGAACATATTTACCCAACACCCTTGTGAATGCACCATATCCTCTTGGATGCCCACCTGCATTACCATCCGAACAGATGATGGCTTGAGGCCATGCCATAAATACTTTCACATCTTCCTCACTCATTGCTTTTCCTGCAATGGCTTCGATACCACCTGTATAATTTGGATTGGCATTCTTAAAGTCTTCTGCGATTTTGATTAAACTCATTAATGCTTTTGCAGGACTTTCGTTTCGTTCAATACCAATTTCAGTCACCGATTTACCCTTATAGCTTGGAATAGGTGCAAACTGCATTAGGTAGGATGCGCTTGGATCAAATAATTGCTTAGTAGCCATTTCCGCACTTGCTAAATTATCAAAGTCTTTGCCAGGAAATAAAACCCTTAAAGTTGAATTCCAAAATGTATAAGGATAGATATCTGCACTGATATTGATGCCCTCTTTTCTAGCATCATCTAACTTCTTTAAAATCAAATTTGCAGTGCCCCAATTTAATTTATTGGCAATTTTAATATGGGAGACTTGAACAGGCATTTTTGTTTGTCTACCTATCTCTATAATTTCTTCGATTGCTTCGTCCATATGCAAGTCCTCACTTCTAATATGACTCGTGTATAATCCATTATGTCCCGCTGTAACTTTTGCTAAGTCAAGCACTTCTTGCTTACTTGAATAAAAAGAAGCTTCGTATTCCAATCCAGTAGATAAGCCCAATGAACCTTTCTCTAATTCTAATGCCAAAATCGATTTCATTTGGTCTATTTCCTTAGCAGTTGCATTTCGATACAAATCGTTTTCACCCATCGCAATTTCACGAAGGCTTGACTGTCCTGTATAAGTTGCCACATTAGATACCACAGGATTCATTTGCATCCATTTTGTCAAACTATCCATTGGATAACCATTTCCATCCTGTCCAATCACAATTGTGGTAATACCTTGGCTTGAAGTAGATAGACCTCCTCTATTTTTATTGAGGTCTCCAAAATGATGACTATGCGAATCGATAAAACCAGGCGCTAGCACTTTTCCCTTGCCGTCTATGATTTGATCCATTTTATTGGGCTTCAAATTACCAATGGCTACAATCTTATTGCCAACAATTCTTACAGATGCATTGACAGCAGGTTTACCTGTACCGTCCACTAATTGAATATTGGTAATGATGGTGCCGGACTGCGCAAATATTGCGAGATGTAAACCAAATGTCAAGCTTGTTAAAATCAACCCTTTAAATTTGACCATACAGATTATGTTTGCTCAAATTTACCAAATTTTAGTCCAATGAAATCAGAATTTATTTCAATTCACAAGTCTCATGCAATTCCGGCACAACCACATCTTTGAACCCTTTTTTTCTGAGTCTTTCTGCAAAATGATCTTGCACTGCTGGCTCACCATGAACAATATACACCTGTTTAACATCTGTTGGATTTTGACATGCTAAGAACTGCATTAAATCCTCATAATCACCATGTGCACTCATGCTTTGGATAGATCCAATTTTACATCTTACTTCAAATGGTTCGCCATAGATGCGGACCTCGGTTGCGCCATTCATTAAACGGCCCCCAAGGGACCTTGGCTCACAGTAGCCCACCAATAAGATGGTATTTTTTGCACTACTAATATTATTCTTGATATGATGCTTTACCCTACCTGCATCTGCCATGCCTGATGCAGAGATAATCACTTTTGGATGCATATCTTCATTCAATGCCTTACTCTCATGAACCGATTTGATATACCTCAAGCCTTCAAAGTCAAATGGATCATCGTCTACTTCTAAAATTCTTTGAATTTTTTTATTATAGTATTTAGGGAATTTTTTGAGCATTTCTGTGGCCTCCATACTCAAAGGACTATCTACATAGATGGGTATATGCGGCAAACGTTTTTCAATAGAAAGCTGATTGAGTTCAAATAATATTTCTTGGGTTCTACCAACACTAAATGCAGGAATAATTAAGTTGCCTTTTTGTTCTACACAAGTTAGCTGGATCCATTTTAATAAGTCATCGGGCGTTGAATGAATCAAGTCGTGCAGCTTGTCGCCATAGGTGCTTTCAATAAGGATATAATCTGCAGCTGGGAAATTTGCCGGTGACCTTAAAATCATATCTCGATACCTACCTATATCGCCACTAAAAGTTAGGGTCTGTGTTGTATTATTTTCTTTGATCTTTAAATTCACCGCAGCACTTCCAATAATATGTCCGGCTTCTGTAAACAAGACCTCTACATGTTCAGAAATGGTATAAGGCTTATCGTATTCAACAGATTGCAACATTGGAAGGAGTAAATTCACATCATCCATTGTGTACAAGGGTTCCACTTGCGGCATCCCCTCTCTTGCCAATCTTTTATTTTTATATTTAGCATCATCTCTTTGGATCATGGCAGAATCTTCTAATAAAATTTCGACTAAGGCTTTTGTAGCTGGGGTACAATAAATTTTTCCTCTAAACCCCTCTGCTGCTAATTTTGGTAAAAGTCCAGTATGGTCTATATGTGCATGAGATAAAATAACGTAGTCGACTGTCTTTGCATCAAAGCCGAAATTAGCATTATATGCATCTGTGTCTCGACCCATTCCTTGAAACAAGCCACAGTCTAGTAAAAAATTTTCACCATTTACCAACTGAACTAAATGTTTTGAACCTGTAACCGTACGTGCTGCTCCGTGAAAACTTATTTTCATGCAATTGTATTTGTACTAAAGTTACTATTATAATGCGATGGCAGCAACGATATAATCTGCAATTAAAATAAGGATACAACTAACAATGACAGCTTTTGTTCCAGACTTGCCAATTTCTACTGCACCGCCTTTTACATAGTATCCATAAAATGAAGGAACAGTGCTAATGATAATTGCGAAAATAAACGATTTATAAAAACTAATATTGATATAATGCACCACAAAATCTTTTCGAATACCTGTGATAAAAATTTCGGCAGGAACTACATTGGTCCAGCTACCAACGATATAACCACCCCAGATACCAGTCACTGCAGAGATGCCCACCAATAATGGAACAGTTGTAATGGCGCCTAGTATTTTTGGAAGAATTAAATAGTTTTTAGTATTGATGCCCATAATTTCTAATGCGTCTATTTGCTCACTAACGCGCATATTGCCTAATTCACTTGCAATCTTGCTGCCTACCACGCCTGCCAATACAATACATAAAAAAGTGGGTGCAAATTCCAATAAAATACTATCTCTAACAATGATGCCTATCGTTGACAAAGGCACCAATGGACTTACTAATTGAGAAGCTGTTTGTACCGTAGTTACCGCACCTAAGAAAAAAGAAATAATGACTACAATAGGTAAAGACCCGATACCAATATCCACACATTGCCTGATATACTCCTTCCAAAACATGTGTTTGTTTTCGGTCACAGTAAACATGCCCTTGAGCATCAATAAGTACTTACCAAAAAGGGTAAAAAAATCCATGGGTATATTTTAACTATTTCTTTTTCTTTTTCAATTTCTTCCACCAGCTTGTTCTTTCTACTTCTGTTGTGGTGTCTATTCTTGTTTTCAATTGCGCATCTACCACTGCTACAGTAGCCATATTGATGATATTATGCACACTTGATCCTAACTGCAATACGTTCACTGGCTTTTTCATACCTAATAAAATTGGACCTATCACGTCGATTCCACCTATCTCTTTTAGTAAATGATAAGCAATATTACCTGCTGTCAAATTTGGGAAAATTAAAACGTTCACGTCGGCATCCACTAAATCACTAAATGGATAATTTTCTTTCAATATATCTTTATTAAAAGCAAGCATACCCTGCATCTCACCGTCTACAATTAAAGAAGGATTTTTTTGCTTTACAATTTTAGATGCTTCTGCGACCAATCTTGCTTCTGGCGTATCACTACTTCCAAAGTTGGAATAACTCAACATAGCAACACGAGGCTCCATATTGAAATTCCTTACTTCTTTAGCAACCAATAAAGTAATATCGGCCAACTCTTCGGCAGTTGGACTAATGTTCACCGTAGTATCTGCTAAAAACAATGGTCCTTTCTTTGTTAAAAGGATATACATTCCAGCAATCTTTTTCACCCCCTCGTCCACACCAATAATTTGTAATGCTGGTTTGATACCATCTGCATAATTACGCGTCAATCCAGACAGCATTGAATCTGCTTCGCCTGTTTCTACCATCATCGCGCCAAAATAATTTTGCGTACGCATTAATTTTGCGCTCTCATATTTGTTAATGCCTTTACGTTGTCTTTTTTGGAACAATAAAGAACCAAAGAACTCACGCTTCGCTTCCATTTCGTCGCTTCTTACATCAATGATTGGTAAGTCATCAATGTCAATATTATTTTCTGCAGCAATATTTTTAATTCGAGCTTCGTTACCCAAAAGGATTGGATAAGCAATACCATCATCATAGATAATACTAGCCGCTTTTAAAATTTTAATGTTTTCTGCATCTGCAAATACCAAACGTTTTGGATCACGTCGCGCTTTGTTACTAATTAAACGTATCATTTGATTGTCCAATCCCAAACGTTTATTTAAACTCAACTCATACTCCGCCCAATTGGTAATTTGTTGTTGTGCTACACCAGATTCAACTGCAGCTTTTGCTACTGCAGGTGCCACTGTACTCAATAATCTTGGGTCCAATGGTTTTGGAATAATATATTCAGGACCAAAAGATAAATTCGTTTGGTTGTAAGCCATATTCACCATGTCAGGTACAGCCGTTTTTGCTAATTCTGCTAAGGCTTTCACTGCAGCTAATTTCATTGCTTCATTGATAGCTGAGGCACGCACATCCAATGCGCCTCTAAAGATATAAGGGAAGCCAAGTACATTGTTCACTTGGTTTGGAAAATCTGTTCTTCCTGTAGCCATAATAATATCCTTACGTACAGATGCTGCTTCTTCATATCCAATTTCTGGATCTGGATTGGCTAGCGCAAATACCACTGGATTTTTTGGCATGGATGCAATCATTTCCTTTGTAACTACATTACCTACACTTAATCCTAAAAATACATCCGCTGATTTCATCGCTTCTGGCAAAGTCATTTTATCTGACTTAATCGCAAATGGTTTTCTGTCTGCACCTAAATCTGTTCTGCCTTGGTGTAATACGCCGTCTTTATCAAAGAGTATAAAGTTTTCGTAGCGTGCGCCCAATGCAACATATAATTTAATACAAGCCATCGCTGCAGCGCCTGCGCCATTGACAACAAATTTTGCTTTTTCAATTTTTTTCTTTTGCAATGACAATGCGTTCAACAAAGCAGCACTGCTAATGATTGCTGTACCATGTTGGTCATCATGCATCACTGGAATATTCATCTCATCTCTTAAACGCTGTTCAATGTAAAAACATTCTGGCGCTTTAATATCTTCCAAATTGATCCCGCCAAAAGTGGGCTCTAAAGCTTTTACGATTTCTATAAATTTGTCTGGATCTGATTCGTTGATCTCGATATCAAATACGTCGATGTCTGCAAATATTTTAAACAATACAGCCTTCCCTTCCATCACAGGCTTACTTGCCAATGCGCCAATATTACCTAAACCTAATACAGCAGAGCCATTGGTAATTACACCCACCAAATTTCCTTTAGCAGTATACTTGTAAACATCGGCCGGATTATTTTTGATCTCATTACATGGAATAGCGACACCAGGACTATAAGCAAGGGATAAATCTTTTTGAGTCTTTGCCTCCTTAGTTGGAACAACTTCGATCTTACCAGGTCTTCCACTCGCATGGTATTCTAAGGCTTGCTCTCTTCTTAATTTGTCTTTATTAGAACTGTTCGTTGTATCTGCCATGAATAAAATTTAAAAATTAAATTAATTTATAATTGAACCCCCAGCCAAGCCATCATGCCAACACCTTGTTGGATAGCAGCTTCGTCTATATTAAAATGTGGTGTATGTACATTATGTACAATACCCATAGATTCGTTTCTTACGCCCAAACGGAAAAAGCAACCAGGAATGACTTGAGAATAATAACCAAAATCTTCGGCGCCCATTCTTTTTTCTGTTTCTTCTACATTGTCCTTGCCCATATATTGATCGGCTAGTTTCCATGCCGCTTCTGTAATCATTGGTTCATTGTCCACAGTTGGATAGCCTACATCTACTCTAAAATCAATCTCAGCACCAGTGGCTAAAGCTAGTCCTTTTGCTTGTTGTAGCATTAATTCATGTGCTTTAAAGCGCCACACTTCATCCATGGCTCTAAAAGTACCCATTAATTTTACTTCATTTGGAATCACATTGGTGGTGTTTCCGCCATGGATAGAACAAATTGACAAGACGGAAGGATTTTGCGGATTTCTATTGCGAGAGATGATAGTTTGCAGACTTTGAATTAATTGTGCAGCCACTAAAATGGTGTCGACAGTTTGATGTGGTGTAGCAGCATGTCCTCCAGGACCTTTAATGCTAACGTACAATTCGTCCGCACTCGCCATCACACGCCCTTTTCTAAAACTTAATTTCCCTTCATTCAATCCTGGATGCACATGCAATCCAACAATCCCTTGAGGCTTTGGATTTTCTAATGCACCATCCCGAATCATATAACTTGCACCACCCGGATTTTTTTCCTCACCTGGTTGAAATAATAATTTAATCGTGCCTTCAAATTCATCCTTTAATGTCCACAATACTTTTGCCGCACCTAATAAAATAGTGGTGTGCACATCGTGTCCGCAGGCATGCATCACACCTTCATTGGTCGACTTATAATCAATTTTATTTTCTTCTATAATCGGCAATGCGTCCATATCCGCTCGCAAAGCAATCACACGCTTTGAGGGATTTTTGCCTTCAATGATTCCTAATACACCAGTGGTTGCAATCACTGTAAAAGGAATACCAATAGCTGTTAATTGTGCTTGAACATATTTACTTGTTTCAAACTCTTGGTAACTTAATTCTGGATGCGCATGCAAGTGTCTTCTTATTGCAATGTTTTCGGCTTGATGCTGCGCTGCTAAGGCTTTAATTTTATCGAGTAACATAGCTTAGTAATTACTTTTTGTTTGGTCAATTTGTGCACCTGTAACAATGGCTACCCCAGCACTACATCCTATTCTTGTGGCGCCTGCGTCGATCATTAATTTTGTAGTGGCATAGTCTCTAATACCGCCTGATGCTTTAATTTGCACATTTTCTGGTAAATATTTTCTGAATAATTTTACCGCTTCTACACTTGCCCCTTTTTCTGCATAGCCCGTAGATGTCTTTAGATAATCTATCCCTGCTATGCCATAAATATCACAACACTTAATAATCTCGTCGTCTGTTAAAACACCAGACTCAATAATAATTTTAATTGTTTTCCCTTTTGAACGAACCACAGGCATGATATGGTTAATCTCGTCGGCAATGGCCATCCAATCTCCATTTTTGATCGCCGAAATATTGGCTACCACATCTAATTCGTCTGCGCCATCTACCATCGCTAAAATAATTTCAGCAATCTTAGACTCTGTGGCACTATAACCAAATGGGAATCCAATTACGGTAGCCACTTTAACATCAGATCCTGCAGTCAATGCTTTCGCCAACTTCACAAAATTAGGAGGCACACATACTGCTGCAAAGGCATACATTTTTGCTTCTTCACAAAGTTGATGAATATCAGCCACCAAGCAAGTTGGTTTCAGTATGGTGTGATCGATGTATTGATTAACAGGCAACATAATTTATTATTTAAGCCATGTCTTTACCGTGACATGCTTTGTATTTTTTTCCACTGCCACAAGGACAAGGATCATTGCGTCCAATTTTTGGACCCACTGTAATTGGCGCTTGTTTAGGGGTAGATGGATCATGGTATTCATTTTCTGTTGGCGTACCATTTTCTGTTCTATTGGCACTCAGCTTACTTAAATCCGTTTTTTGTTGACGTCCTTCTTTTACCTCATTCGCTTCTATAGGAATATGCGCATGACATAAAAACTGTACCATTTTATGATTGATCTCTATGTCCATTTTTCTAAACAATTCAAAGGCTTCCATTTTGTAAATCACCAATGGATCTTTTTGCTCGTAAGTGGCTGTTTGTACAGATTGTTTTAAGTCATCCATTGCGCGCAAATGCTCTTTCCATGCGTCATCAATCAAACTAAGTGAAATAGACTTTTCAAATTCAGTCGCTAATGCAGCGCCCTTGGTATCTAAATTTTTATCCAAATTCACTAGTACATTGAAAACTGTTTTGCCATCACTTACTGGGACAATCACATTTTCAATATGCTTTCCTTCCTGGGTTCTAATATTTTTAAAGACAGGGATGCTATTTTGCATCATATCCTTTTTCTTATACTCATAATGCCCAATCGCTTCTTGATACAATGATTCTGCTAAGTCATTTTCTTTTGCTGCAGCAAATTGTTCCTTAGTGATTTTTGTATCTAATCCAACTTGAACAATCAAGGCCAATTTCAATCCTTCAAAATCATTGTTCGTTTTGTGATTGAAACTTAAGTTTTCGATTACTTGATAAAACGCATTGTCCAAGTCTAAAGCCAAACGCTCACCAAACAAAGCATGGTTTCTTTTTTTATAAATCACCGTTCTTTGTTTGTTCATCACATCATCATATTCCAACAAGCGCTTTCTTACACCAAAGTTGTTTTCTTCTACTTTTTTCTGTGCTCTTTCGATGGACTTGGTGATCATGCTATGTTGAATCACTTCACCTTCTTTGTAACCAGCAAAGTCCATGACTTTAGCAATTCGCTCACTTCCAAACATGCGCATTAAATCGTCTTCTAAAGAAACAAAGAACTGAGAAGAACCCGGATCACCTTGTCTTCCAGCACGACCTCTTAACTGTCTGTCTACACGACGTGAGTCATGACGTTCTGTACCTAATATCGCCAAACCACCTACTGCTTTTACTTCGGGGCTTAATTTAATATCTGTTCCACGACCAGCCATATTAGTGGCAATCGTCACTGCGCCAGTCAAACCAGCTTCCGCAACTACTTGTGCTTCTCTTGCATGTTGTTTCGCGTTCAAAACATTGTGTGGAATATTTTTTTGACGCAACATTCTACTCAATAACTCACTTACTTCTACCGATGTGGTACCAACTAGTACCGGTCTTCCATCTGCGCGCAATGCTTCGATAGATTCTATCACCGCACCAAACTTTTCACGCTTGGTTTTGAAAACTAAATCTTGCTCATCTATACGCACTGCAGGAATATTGGTTGGAATAGAGACCACATCTAATTTATAGATACTCCAGAATTCTGCTGCTTCTGTTTCTGCAGTACCTGTCATACCACCTAATTTGTGGTACATTCTAAAAAAGTTTTGCAACGTGATAGTTGCATAAGTCTGTGTAGCAGCTTCAATCTTCACGTTTTCTTTTGCTTCAATCGCTTGGTGTAAGCCATCTGAATAACGACGGCCTTCCATGATACGACCAGTTTGCTCATCCACAATCTTCACTTGACCATCCATCACCACATACTCAATATCCTTATCAAATAAAGTATAGGACTTCAACAATTGATTCACTGTGTGAATTCGATCTGCTTTAATGCTGTACTCAGAAATGATGGCTTCCTTTTGCTGCATTTTTTGTTCGGCAGGAATATGCACATCAATATCAATTGCATTCAATGCCACGCTGATGTCGGGTAATAAAAAGAAATTTGGATCTTCTCCTGAACCAGTGATTAATCCTAAGCCCTTATCTGTTAATTCAACTGAATTATTTTTTTCGTCAATATGGAAATACAATGCCTCGTCTACAATGGGCATTTCTCTTTGTTGATCTGCTAAATAATAATTTTCGGCCTTTTGTAATTTAACACGAATACCAGGCTCACTTAAATATTTGATTAAGGCGCCATTTTTAGGTAGTGCTCTGAAAGCGCGGTATAGCGCCAATCCGCCATCCTTAGGATCGTCATTGCCTTCGCTGATTTTCTTTTTTGCTTCAATCAAAAATTGATTCGCTACTTTTTTCTGCACATCTACCAATTGTTCAATTCTTGGTTTTAGTTGGAAGTATTGTTGCTCTCCCGTTTGATGTCCAATTGGACCAGAAATAATTAATGGCGTACGCGCATCGTCAATCAATACACTATCCACTTCATCCACCATCGCATAATGATGCTTACGTTGCACCATTTCGTTTGGTGTATGCACCATATTATCTCTTAAATAATCAAATCCAAATTCATTGTTGGTACCATATGTAATACCTGCTCTGTAAGCGTTTCTTCTTTCTTCGGAATTAGGTTGATGCTTGTCGATACAATCTACAGTCACTCCCAACCACTCAAATAAAGTACCATTCCACTCACTATCTCTTTTCGCTAAATAATCATTCACTGTTACAATATGCACCCCTTCCTCTGCCAAGGCATTTAAATACGCTGGCAAAGTGGATACCAATGTTTTTCCCTCTCCAGTGGACATCTCTGCAATTTTACCTTGGTGCAAAACAATACCACCAATTAACTGCACATCATAATGCACCATATTCCATCTCACAGGCGTTCCTGCAGCTTTCCATGTACTTTGGAAAACGGATTGATCCCCTTGGATAGTCACATATTCTTTTTTAACGGACAAGTCGCGATCCATATCGGTCGCAGTTGCAGTCAATGATTCGTTTTCTGTAAAACGTCGAGCCGCTTCTTTCACCACCGCAAATGCTTCTGGTAAAATGGTCCATAAAATCTGCTCTAAAGCCTCGTCGCGATCTTTCTTCAATTTATCAATCTCTTGGTATATGGCGTCTTTTCCTAATAAATCGGCAATATCCAGGGCTTCAGCATTATTTTGAGCCTCCCCAATCACTTGGTCAATGGATTGTAGATGTTCTTTAATGCGGAATTTAAACTCCTCGGTTTTGTTCCTCAATTGGTCATGGCTAAGGGTTTTATACGCCTCAAAATGACCATTGATCACAGGAACCAAATACTGTATTTTCTTGACGTCTTTCTCGCTTTTAGATCCGCCAAATAGTTTATTGATAATTTGCAACATATTCTCGCTAAAATTGGGTGTTTGTCCTTGTTAATCAAGGGGCTTCAAAGATAAGTAATTGGGGTGGAATTGGGGTAGAATTGGTGATTTTAAGGCCAGTTGGATCAAAAAATTAAGTTGAAGGGGGTTTGAGGGGAAAATTGGGTAAAAAATGATACCTTTGCTCGCCTAATAAACAAGCACTATGGCTGGACAATTAAAAGAAGTTAGAAACAGGATTAAAAGTACCCAAAGTACACAGCAAATCACCAAAGCAATGAAGATGGTGAGTGCTGCAAAATTACGTCGTGCACAAGATGCCATTACCCAAATGAGACCTTACGCTCGTAAACTACAAGACATGCTAAGCAATATCATTAGTAGTTTAGAGGGGGATATGAATTTGGCCCTTGCAGAACAACGCACAGTGAACAATGTGTTGTTTATTGTAGTAACCTCTGATCGTGGTTTGTGTGGTGGATACAATGCCAACTTGGTAAAAATGACGCGTGCAACCATCGCCGAAAAATATCCAACACAAAATGTAACGATCTGGAATATTGGTAAAAAAGGATATGAGAGTTTAAGTAAATTAGGCTTTAATACGAATGCAGATTTCAAAGATATTTTCTTAAACTTAAAATTTGAAACGGTTCAAGCTGCTGCGAAAGCTGCCATGAAAGCCTTTGAAAACAAAGAGTTTGATGCGATTGAGATTGTGTACAGTGAGTTCAAAAACGCTGCAACACAAGAATTTAAATCAGAGCCATTCTTACCTATTCCAAAAATGGTCAAGAAAGCGAATGCTAAAAAAACAGATTTCATTTTTGAACCACAAAAGGAAGCTTTAGTGGCAGAATTGATGCCTAAAATATTGAACACCCAATTATTCAAAGCTGTTTTAGATGCCAATGCAAGTGAGCATGGCGCTAGAATGACTGCGATGGATAAAGCAAGTGAAAACGCCAACGAATTGTTGAAATCATTGAAAATATCTTATAACCGTGCAAGACAAGCTGCTATTACGACTGAATTAACAGAGATCGTGAGTGGTGCAGCTGCATTAAACGGATAAGCAAAAGTATTATGGAAATAAGTCAAATCATCCCGCATATCGAAGCCTTGGTTTTTGCAAGTGATAAAGCATTGAATGCGAATGATATCACAGAATTAATCAATACTGCTTTTGGATTCTTAGAAGAACGCATCTCGCTTGAACAAGTGGAAGCTGCTTTAGAAGGGATCCAAGAAAAATACAGCACAGAATTCTATCCATTTGAATTAAAGCAAAGTGGTGGGGGATGGCAGTTTTTAACCAAGCCTAGTTTCCACAGCACCATTGCACAATTGAATGGCGATAAGTTTTTGAAGCGTTTATCCAATGCTGCATTAGAATCATTGGCCATCATCGCTTACAAGCAACCAATTACCAAAGGGGAAGTAGAGGCCATTAGAGGTGTGAACAGCGACTACTCTATGCAAAAATTATTGGAGAAGGAATTGATCGTGATTAGTGGTCGTAATGAATTGCTTCCGGGCAAGCCATTGATCTATTCTACATCTAGAAATTTCATGGACTATTTTGGTATTAATTCAACCGAAGACTTACCAAAGATTAGAGAAGTATTGGCAGACCAGATTGTAGAAGCGACGGTGATTAAGCCAGAAGATTACACCCCAGAAAGTCCAGTAGAATAAGTATTATCCTATTTCCTTTCATGGATTTTTCATAAAAATATTGAACTTTGATACGGCCAGAACCTAGTTCTGGCCGTATCTTTATAGCATGAACGCAAGTCTTTCTTATTCATTGTTAAATGCTGCCGCAGAAAAATTTGGAACACCATTGTATGTGTACCATGCAGAGAAAATTGAACAGCAATATCAAAATTTACTAGCGCAGTTTGAGTCAACCCAAACTAGATTTTTTTACGCGTGTAAAGCATTGACCAATGTTCATATTTTAAAAGTGATTAAGGAGATGGGCTGTAATATTGATTGCAGTTCGATCAATGAAGTGAAACTGGCATTGCATGTTGGTTTTTTACCAAACAATATTTTATATACAAGTAACAGTGTGGAGTTTGATGAAATAAGCACTGCTCTTGAATTAGGGGTGAACGTGAATATTGACAGCTTATCCAACTTAGAAAAATTTGGTCAAAAATTTGGCGGAACAAAAGCCATTGGCGTGCGCATAAGACCAGATGTAATGGCAGGTGGTAATTTAAAAATATCAACTGGTCATATTAAAAGTAAATTTGGCATCCCCTTATCTCAATTGGATGCATTAAAATCCATTCAAGAAAATTACAAGCTCAATATCCGCACTTTGCATATCCATACTGGAAGTGAGATAAAAGACGTAGCTGTTTTTATGAAATCTGCAGAAGTATTTGATACTTTACTCCCCCATTTTCCTAGTGTAAGCGTCTTGGATTTTGGCGGCGGATTTAAAGTCCCCTACGAGCCGGGTGAACAAGGCACAGATATGGCTTTATTAGGTGCAGAAGTGAATAAGGTGATGAAGCAGCTATCAGAAAAATTTGGACGCAATTTCACTGCTTGGTTTGAGCCAGGTAAATACATGGTGAGCGAAGCTGGATTTTTTATTGCCAAAGTCAATGTATTAAAAACTTCGGGGGATATTATTTTCGCTGGCTTGAATACAGGACTGAACCACTTAATTCGTCCAATGTTTTATGATGCTTACCACCACATAGATAATATTTCAAGTCCTGAAAATCCAAAGAAGCAATACGCAGTCGTTGGTAATATTTGTGAGACAGATACCTTCGCATGGGATAGATCCATTCCTGCCATTGCAGAAGGTGATTTATTGGTTTTTTACAACGCAGGTGCTTACGGTTACGAAATGGCCAGCAATTACAACGCCAGGTTTAAACCAGCCCAGGTGTTATTTCAACATGGTGAAGCAAAACTAATAAGTAGAGCGGATCAGTTTGAAGACCTATTATCTTTACAAGTACCTTTGTAGCCTCATGATTGAAATTCAACATATCAACAAAGCCTTTGGCGATAAAGTCATCATCAACGACGTGAGTGCACAGTTTAAACCAGGCAGATGTAATCTAATTATTGGAGCTAGTGGTAGTGGTAAAACTGTTTTGATTAAATGTATTGTTGATTTAATTCAAGCAGACCAGGGCAAAGTCTTATTTGACAATGCCGATTTTACTACTTTAAATAAAGATCAAAAAAAGACATTAAGAAATAGTATTGGGATGTTATTCCAAGGCAACGCCTTATTTGATTCTATGACGGTCCAAGAAAATGTCAAATTTCCATTGGACATGTTTAGTGATTTAGATGAAGCCGAAAAATTAGTAAAAGTCAATCAAATCTTAGCACGTGTTCAATTAACAGGTGTCAACGAAAAATTTCCTGCAGAAATTAGTGGTGGAATGAAAAAGCGTGTTGGTCTGGCGCGTGCACTGGTATTAGAACCAAAATATTTATTCTGCGATGAACCAAATTCTGGTTTAGACCCTCAAACATCACTCGTTATTGACCATTTGATTCAAGAATTGACAAAGGAATTCAATATCACTACCCTTGTTGTAACCCATGATATGAATAGTGTGATGGAAATAGGAGAATACATCATCTACTTAAACAAAGGAAAAAAAGAATGGGAAGGCAGTAACCAAGATATCATATTTAGTCAAAATCAATTATTAAACGATTTCATCTTTGCTTCTGGATTTTTACAAGACGCAAAAGCCATGCGTATGATGGCTCAAAATAAATAAATTATGAAAAAAGTAACCACCCTGTTTAGTGTATTCATTCTTAGCCTATTCGCTTCAATGACATTAATGGCTCAAGGAAATATTGACCCCAATGCCCCTTTCCTTAAAGACAAAAATATTCCAAAATTTACCCTGAATTTGACCACAGGTAAATCCTTTAGCAATACGCAAATTCCGAAAAGCAAATATACTTGTATCATTATTTTTAGCCCAGACTGTTCCCATTGCCAAGACGAAGCAACCGAATTGACAAAAAATGCAGACAAGTTTAAATCTGTCTTCTTTATTTGGAATAGTTATAAGGAAATGGCTGATATTAAAGCCTTTGCAACTAAATATGGCTTAGACAAACAATCCAATGTGATTGTAGGTAGAGACCCAGAGTTTTCGATCCCAGTATTTTTTAGACCTCGCATGACCCCATTTGTGGCATTGTATGCGAATGGACAATTGTTAAAAGTGTACGAACAAGGGGTAAAAGTGCCAGAATTACTTAAAATAATAGGAGGTAAATAACTAACTTTAACCCGTTTAAATCTAGTCAAAACTTAAAATTAAAAGATATGAAAATTACAGTTGTAGGTGCCGGTGCAGTTGGAGCAACTTGTGCAGATAATATTGCACGTAAAGAATTGGCTTCTGAATTAGTATTATTAGACATTAGAGAAGGCTTTGCAGAAGGCAAGGCGCAGGATATGATGCAGACAGCTGCTTTAGTTGGATTTGATACGCGCATCATTGGAAGTACGAATGACTACACCAAAACAGCGAACTCTGATGTAGTGGTGATCACTTCTGGCTTACCACGTAAACCAGGCATGACAAGAGAAGAATTAATTGGAACCAATGCTGGTATCGTTAAAAGTGTTTGCGAAAATGTGTTAAAGCATTCTCCTAATGCCATCATCATTGTAATTAGTAACCCAATGGATACGATGACTTACTTGGCATTGCAGTCTACAGGATTACCAAAAAATAGAATCATTGGAATGGGTGGTACATTGGATAGTGCTAGATTCAAATACCAATTGAGCTCACATTTAAACTGCAGTCCTGCAGATTTAAACGCAATAGTAATTGGCGGACATGGTGATACCACTATGATTCCTTTAGTGAAGCACGCTACTTGGAACAGTATCCCAGTAACAAAATTCTTGAGCGAAGCGCAACAAGAACAAGTGATCAATGATACCATGGTGGGTGGTGCAACTTTAACTAAATTATTAGGAACTTCTGCTTGGTATGCACCAGGTGCTGCTGGAGCTGCATTGGTTGAAAGCATTGTTCGTGACGAAAAGAAATTATTCACTTGTTGCGTAAGCTTAAACGGCGAGTACGGCCAAAAAGATATCTGTTTAGGTGTACCTGTTGTGATTGGTAAGAATGGATGGGAAAAGATTGTAGAGATGGATTTATCTGCAGACGAGCAAGCCGCATTCAATAAGAGTGCAGATGCAGTTAGAAGCATGAACGATGTATTGAAGACTTTGTAATCTTTGTACTTGAATATAAATAATAAAGCCTCGCATTGCGAGGCTTTATTATTTAAGCAATTGACTAATTAATAGTAACTAACCAATCGTTTCTTTAAAATAGGCAATCGCTTTATCTGCGATGGATTGTAAGTCTTGCTTTTTCATGCATGCAAAATGACCTTGCGGACATTGTTTAGTACCATAATTAGAACAAGGCTGGCATGGTAAATTCGGTACAATCGCATTAAAATACATTTCGTTTTTATTTTCTTGCTGCGCTGCTGGATAATAAGGTTCCACTTGTAAAGCAGGAGCAGTAGCACCCCAAATAGCCACTGTCTTTTTATGAAAGGCACAAGCAATGTATAAAAACCCAGTGTCATGCGAAATGACTGTCCTGGATTGCTTTACCAACAATGCAGATTCATGTAAGTTGAATTTTCCGCAAGCATTAAAAATTTTAATTGGATTGACTGCTTCAATTGCTACTCCTTCTGCTTGATCATCCTTCCCGCCTATTAATACAATTGGATAAGGGATTTTATGACAAAGTGCTTGCAATGATGCAACTGGTAATTTTTTACTTGCATAAGAAGCACCAATGACCAATGCGATATAGCCAGACTGAAAGGCTGCGGGCAATGCATTGGATGGTAGCACAGTCTCTTTTGGAATAAAATAATCCAAGCCTTTTCCATCATTCACCACACCTAAAGCCGATAAAGCATCCAAGGATCGATCTACTATATGTCTGGCAGGCATATAGTTCAAGTGTAATTTGGTCAATAACAATTTTTGAAGACTTAGTTTTTGATAAGACAAACTAGGAACGCCCAATGCTTTTTGAATTTTGTAAGTTCTATAATTTTTATGCAAGTCGATGATATAATCAAACCCACATGCCTTTAAATTCTTGATGGTTGTATTTAAATCTTTGTCAAAATAATGAAAATGATCGATATAGGGATTGGCCTCAGTGACTGCTTTCATAGAAGCCTTCGTTAAAAAATGGAGCTCTACACCTGGTATCTGCTGCTTCGCGCAACGAATAGCAGGCGTGGTGAAAACGATGTCACCAATAGAAGAAAAACGTATGAATAATAAGCGCATAGTGCTTAACAATTTAATCTATTGCTATATCTAAATTAAGGTAAAGGGTGATCCTGCTCTAGAAAATCTAAATCCTTATGGTAGGTCTCTTCTGTAAAAACAAATGCAAGCATGGTGACACCCATTACGATACACCCAGTGACAATACCACTTTGCACAATGGTCCAACCCATTGACTTTTGCAAAATGTCTAAAAATAAAAAGTTAATGAGGGGTAATGCACCACGCACCATATTAGGAATGGTTGTTGCGGCAGTGGCTCTTAAATTAGTACCAAATTGTTCTGCTGCCATTTGATTAAAGATGGCCCAATAACCAGTGCTAAAGCCCAAGAAAGCGCAAATGGCATACATTCTAGTATCGCTATTGTTGAAGGCGCTAAAGAATAAAACCATCCCTACTATGCTTAGTAAATAAAATATAAACAAGGCTTTTTTTCTGCTTTGAAAAAATTGACTCACCCATCCAATTAATAAGTCTCCCACTGCAATACCGATATAGGCAAACATGACAGACTTACCTGAATCAATTAAATTATCTCCATATAAACCAGTTGCAAACTTATTACTATAGTTCACCATGACACCAATGACAAACCAAGTTGGCAAACCAATCAAAATGGCTTTAATGTATTTTGAAAATCTTTTGTAAGATGTAAAAAACATAAAGAAATTACCCTTCACAGCATTGCTCAATTTAACAGACTCAAACATAAAGGACTCTGCAACACGCACACGTAAGATCAATAAAAAGAAACCTAATCCGCCTCCTATTTTATAGCATAGTCTCCAATCCTGTGTATACTTAAAAGTGAAATATGCAAAGACGGCACCAGATAATCCAATCCCTGCCACCATCGAAGTGCCAAGCCCTCTTTTATTTTTTGGTAACATTTCGGACACCAATGTAATCCCTGCTCCAAGTTCTCCTGCAAGACCAATACCACCAATGAATCTGCAATAGGCATACTGGTCTACTGTTTGAACATAGCCAGTAACAATATTTGCCACAGAATATAAAAGGATAGAACCAAATAATACTTTTAGTCTGCCTAGTTTATCTCCAACCACACCCCACAAAATACCACCAATTAATAATCCTGACATTTGCCAGTTAATAATATGCGCACTATCTACAAGGATGGTTTCTAATGTAGACCCAACTGCAAGCACACTTGGCTGACGAACAATAGTGAATAATAGTAAATCGTAGACATCAACAAAATAGCCCAATGCAGCTACAAATACAGGCAAAGAAAAAAGTCCAATTTGCTTATTGTTCATGCAAGAAAATTTATGAATTACGCTTTTTTAGTGCGATGTGAAATTATATTGATAATCACTGGCAATGTGGTGACACCAACAATACCCAGCACAATCACCTCTAAATGATTTTTTAAATCAAAATTAAAACGAGTCAAAATCCAAGACTGTAAAAAATACCCAGCACATAACATACTCCCCACCCAAGCCAAACAGCCGATGATATTATAATACATAAACTTGGCTTTATCCATTTTTACAATGCCCGCAACAATAGGCCCAAAAGTTCTGATAATAGGAATGAACCTTGCGATGACAATTGCACGTCCTCCATGTTTTTTATAAAAGGCTTCGGCTTGAACTAAATATTTTTTCTTGAAAAAAAGATTCTCCTTCCAATCAAACATCGTCGGACCAACTTTATTTCCAAAAACATACCCAACATAATTACCAAGAATACCAGCAGTAGAAATAAATATGAAAAGTATGAATAAATTGACCCATTGATTATTAGAAGCATAAATTTCTGCAGCCAATGGTGCACAATAAATGCCTGCAACAAACAATAAACTATCTCCCGGCAAAAAGAAGCCAGCAAACAATCCAGTCTCTGCAAAAACAACTAATAAAAGCAGCCATAATCCACCATGCTCAATATAAAACTGAGGCTGTAACAACTGACTCCAATGAAAAGCTTCTAAAAATATGATCATACTAGATGGTATAAATTTAAACTTGTTGTGGTTCCGTTAATTCCCCTTCCCATTTACTTACTGCAGTGGTTGCCAAACTATTGCCCAATACATTGGTTGCAGATCGGAACATGTCACAAAAATGATCAATAGGTAAGATTAATGCAATCCCTTCTGGTGGAATATTGAACATGGCACAAGTCGCTGTAACTACTACCAATGAGGCCCTTGGCACACCCGCAATCCCCTTGCTCGTTAACATCAACACCACTAACATCGTTAATTGAGTTCCAATATCTAAATGAATGCCGTAAGCTTGCGCAATGGCCATACTCGCGAATGTCATATACATCATACTGCCATCTAGATTGAAGGAATAGCCCAAAGGCAAAATGAAAGAAACAATTTTATCCTTGCAACCAAATCGTTCTAACTCTTCGGTTAGTTTTGGAAAAACAGCTTCACTACTTGTGGTACTAAATGCAATTACCAGTGGCGTGGTAATATGTTTCAATAAAGAAGGCACACGATTTTTTAAAATCAAATAGCCGACTCCTAATAACACCACCCATAGCGTGCCTATACCTACTAAGAAATACAATAAATATTTACCATAAAATAAAAATATGGTTAATCCTTTAGTTGCAATGACTGCAGCAATGGCACCAAAAACACCCAATGGTGCAAAGTTCATGACATAGCCTACCATTTTTAAAATGATATGTGCCACTGTATCCAATGCCTTGATAAATCCTTTTGCTGGTTCTCCAATTGCAGCCGCAGCTACACCAAAAAAGATACTAAAAATGACGATTTGTAAGATTTCATTGGTGGCCATGGCTTCGAACATACTCTTTGGAAATACGTGCTCCACAAAATTGATCACACTAAAGGACTGCGTCTTGCCCATTAAATCTTTCACACCAGAACTATCCCCTACTGTTAAATCCAATCCTTCCCCTGGCTTTAATAAATTCACCAAGACTAGCCCAATTAATAAACTAATTAAGGAGGCAGACAAAAACCACAATAGGGCTTTGCCACCAACACGTCCAACGGTTTTAATATCGCCTAATTTTGCTATTCCAACGACCAATGTGGTAAACACCAATGGTGCAATAATCATTTGAACCAATCTTAAAAAGATTGTGGTCAATAGTTTGATGTTTTTAGCAAAAGCATCAATGGTTGCTTGGTCCTTACCTTCATGAATAAAGTAGCCCAAAATGGCACCTGCCACCATGGCGATGACAATGTATACGGTTAGTTTGTTCGATTTTTTCATAGATTGCTTAATGCTGCAATATACCACATAAGTTCTAAAAAATAGGCGTCTACAAAATTTGAGTTTGCCCCCTTTTTTTTAGCTAAAACCACTCCATTATTGCAAAAAAAATGCTACTTTTCAACTTAAATAGAAACCAATTATATTATGAGTTTATTTAGAAAGAAAGACTTGTCCGCCATGTTAGTACAGGCAGATGATGGTGGAAAAGGATTAAAACGCACTTTAGGTGCTGGTAATCTAATTGCATTAGGTATTGGTGCCATTATTGGTGCTGGTTTGTTTGTAAGGACTGCAGCGGCAGCCGGTCAAGCAGCTGGACCAGCAGTGACAATATCTTTTATTATTGCAGCCGTAGGATGTGCTTTTGCAGGCTTATGCTATGCAGAATTTGCTGCGATGATCCCGATTGCAGGTAGTGCTTATGCCTATTCTTATGTAACAATGGGTGAATTAGTTGCTTGGATTATTGGCTGGGCTTTAATTATGGAATATGCGTTAGGTGCTGCTACAGTGTCTATTGCTTGGAGTGAATACCTCAATAAGCTGACGGGAGGCGCCATACCTTATGAATGGAGCCATAGTCCGTTTGAAAGCTTTACAGATAGTATGGGTGTGGCACACTCTGGTATCATGAATGCACCTGCCTTGATTATCCTTTTAGCTTTAACTTTATTATTGATCAAAGGTTCTCAAGAATCAGCTATCGTAAATGCAGTGATTGTATTTATCAAAGTAGCGATTGTAATCATATTCATTGCGGTTGGATGGCAGTTTATTAAGCCTGAGAATCATACTCCATATTTGATTCCTGCAGGTCAAGCTGCTGTAACAGATAGTGCGGGCAAAGTGATTGCAGATTATTCCGGTGCCTTTAAGCATGGATGGGGTGGTGTACTCGGTGGCGCTGCCATTGTATTCTTTGCCTTCATTGGTTTTGATGCTGTATCAACTGCTGCGCAAGAAGCTAAGAATCCTAAAAGAGATATGCCAATTGGTATCTTAGGTTCTTTAGTGGTATGTACTATTCTTTATATTTTATTTGGCCACGTATTAACAGGCGTTGCACCTTGGACGGATTTTGTTGATCCAGAAAAAGGAAGAGAAGCATCTGTTGCTTATGCCATTTCTACTTATATGACAGGCTATGGCTGGTTAGCAACCGCTGTGACCGTGGCAATTTTAGCAGGTTTCTCATCTGTGATCTTAGTAATGTTAATGGGACAAAGCCGTATATTCTATTCTATGAGTAAGGATGGTTTATTGCCAAAAGCATTTGGCGATTTACACCCTAAATACCAAACACCTTATAAATCAAACTGGATCCTATTTGTATTTGTAGGTCTATTTGCTGCTTTCGTTCCAGGAAGTGTGGCAGGTGATTTGACTAGTTTTGGTACTTTATTTGCTTTCGTATTAGTAAGCTTAGGTATCTGGATCTTAAGACGTAAATCACCAGAAATGGAGCGTCCATTCAAAACACCATTGGTGCCATTGGTGCCTATCTTAGGTGCTGTGATTTGTTTGGCAATGATTTTCGCGCTAGACATGCAAACCCTTAAAGTAGCCTTTATTTGGATGATTATAGGTTTATTTGTTTACTTCTTGTATAGCAAGAAGACAAGTAAATTGAATAAATAATCTCAATTATACTTAAATTAAATAGCCTCGATTTTCGGGGCTATTTTTTTTGTGTTATTTTTACAGACTTAAAAGAACAATTATGGGAAGGATATTTGAAGTAAGAAAGGCGACCATGTTTAAACGCTTCGATCGCATGGCAAAGCAGTTTACACGCATTGGTAAGGAAATCGTGATTGCTGTTAAAGCATCAGGCCCAAATCCAGATGATAACCCTGCTTTAAGAAGATGTTATCAGAATGCAAGAAGTGTAGGCATGCCAAAGGACAGAGTAGAAGCGGCTATTAAAAGAGCCATGGGCAAAGACACTTCTAACTACGAAGAGATTTTATATGAAGGCTACGCACCACATGGTGTTGCTTTATTAGTAGAAACAGCAACCGACAACCATGTAAGAACAGTTGCGAATGTAAAGAGTCATTTTAACAAAGGCAATGGTGCCATGGGCAATAGCGGAAGCGTAAGTTTTCAATTCAAGAAAATGGGTGTGTTTAAATTGAACCCAGAGGGATTGGTGATGGATGATTTAGAATTAGAATTAATCGACCATGGCTTAGATGAATTAGGAGAAAGCAATGACGATAATGGAAATCCAATTATTGTTTTAAGATGTGCATTTACTGATTTTGGTAGCTTACAAAAAGCATTAGAGGAAAAAAATATTACAGCGATTTCTGCTGAACTAGAGTGGATCCCAAGTACCACTGTCCCTGTGTCAGATGAACAAGCAGAAGATATTAGTAAATTGATTGAACGTTTAGAAGAAGATGAAGATGTGAACAAGGTATTCCATAACATGGGATAAATTCAACGACTACGAAAACTGCAATCACGATATTATGTTTCATTTTTGCGCAGACAATCTCTGCGCAAAAATTGAATACAAAAAATATAAAGCAATATTGGAAGACCGAAAAAAATCCAACCACAGCTCAAACGGCTATTTCAAAAGGATCCTATTCCATTCAAAATAAAGTAGCCCCAAATTATTACACAACGCAAACAGGTTTTTTCTGTAACCAGGAGCGTGCCTTAGAAAAGAAAATTAAAATTCCTTTAAGGGTTAGACTAGGCTCATTAAGTTATACAGAACAGTTAGAAGGCTATTGAATAAAAACTAGAAGGCTATTGAATCTAATGAAGTGAAAGCAATTATTCAGCAATCCTTTACTCTGCCATCATATCCTTTACAACTTGAATTACTTCCTCTGTATTTGGTTTAGAGAAATAATCTCCATCACTTGCATAAGCTGGACGATGCGCTTTAGCAGATAAAGTTCTAGCACTTGCATCTAACCATTTATATCCACCCTGTACTTCAATCACTTGTTGATACATGTATGCAGTAGCGCCTCCAGGCACATCTTCGTCTACAAATAAAATTCGATTTGTTTTTTTAAGGGATGCAACAATTTGATGATTGATATCAAAAGGCAAAAGTGTTTGTACATCTATCACTTCGCAATCAATCCCCATTGCTGCTAAACGTATCGCTGCATCTTCTACAATTCTTAATGAAGAACCGTAAGTCACAATGGTGATGTCTTCGCCCGCTTTTACGATCTCAGGCATGCCCAATGGAACAGAGAACTCATTGATATTGGATGGCACTGATTCTTTTAATCGATAGCCATTTAAACACTCTATCAATAAAGCAGGATCATTGCCTTGTAATAATGTATTGTACATACCCACTGCTTGCACCATGTTTCTAGGCACACAAACAAACATCCCTCTCAAAGCATGCACGATCATACCCATTGGTGAACCACTATGGAAGATGCCTTCTAATCTGTGTCCTCTTGTTCTAATGATCACTGGACTGCTTTGTCTTCCCACAGACCTGTAATGCAAGGTTGCAACATCATCGCTTAATGTTTGTATTCCAAACATTAAATAATCTAAGTATTGAATTTCTGCAATTGGTCTTAAGCCTCTCATGGCTAAACCATGCGCTTGTCCCATGATGGTTTGCTCTCTAATACCTGTGTCAAAAATTCTATTCACACCATACTTGGCCTGCAATCCTGCAAAGCCCTGATTCACATCTCCAATATTTCCTAAGTCTTCCCCAAAAGCAACCACTTTAGGATTATTGGCAAATAAGTGATCAAAATATTGATTCAATACTTCATACCCATTTAACTGTTTTGGATTTGCATCCATCACAGCTGGGACCACAGGCACATTCAATGCACTCTTTGGTCCCTCGTTGTATAAATGCTTGCTATAATAAGGCGCTTGCTCCGCATGATACGCTGCTAGTAATGCACTAATTGCTTTTGCATTCGTATGCTGAGGCATTTGCTCCAACACAATATTTAAAATTCTAAATAGTTCTCTCTTTAATGGTTCTTTATTCGCAACCAATTCTTGCATCATTCGATACTGAGGTGCATCTTGACTTAATCCAGCAAATACCAAATCGGCCCCTTCTTGAATTTTTGATTTAATCGGATTAATATATTGATCCCATGCAGCTTGCTTTAAATCTCGAACTTCTTGTTTTACTTCCGACTCTAATTGGTCTAATGACTCAGCAGTCGCCAATTCATTCAAAATCAACCATGCACGCATTTGTTTATTACAATCCCAGTTTCTTTCCCACTCCAATCTTTCTGCAGATTTATACCTTTCATGGCTTCCACTGGTGGAATGGCCCTGAGGTTGCGTCACTTCTTTCACGTGAAACACAACAGGGGTATGGGTTGTACGCGTATATGCAATCCCTTCTTCAAAGGTTTCGCATAGTGCCGCATAATCCCATCCGTTTACTGTAAATATTTTGATACCATTGGTGCCTGGTTTTTTTTCAAATCCAGCCAATACTTCTGATATAGATCCTTTAGTCGTTTGTAATTCTGTTGGTACAGAAATACCATATCCATCGTCATATACAATGACTGCCAATGGCACTTGTAACACACCAGCTGCATTGATGGTTTCCCAAAAATGCCCTTCGGATGTACTTGCATCACCGATGGTACAAAAACAAACTTCATTCCCTTCATTGGTTAAGCCAGCAAATGCAGGATCCGGATTTGCATTTCTAAAAAATTTAGAGCCAAGGGCTAACCCAAGACCTCTCACCATTTGTCCTGCAGTAGGTGCGATATCTGCAGATACATTAAAACGATCTGCAAGTGGTAACCATTCCCCTTGCTCATTCACAAACGGCGTACTAAAATGCGAATTCATATTTCGACCACCGCTATAAGGATCGTTTTCTACGTCGGCATATAATTGTGCGAAATAATCTACCACATTAGATGTCCCTATTGCAAACATTAAAGTTTGATCACGATAATAACCACTTCTAAAATCACCTTTTTGAAAAAATTTTGCAAGTGCCACCTGTGCGATTTCTTTGCCATCGCCAAATATGCCAAATTTGGCCTTCCCTGTCAATACCTCACGTCTACCCAACAAACTCACTTCTCTACTTGCAAGTGCAGTTCGGTAGTCCTCTAAAACAGTTTTTCGAAATGCTTCAAACGAGAGCATGTCCTGATTAGATACAGCTTCTAAGTTGGATTCCATGTAACAAAAATAGGGGTCAAAATGCAATAAAAATCAAGAAAGAGATAAAATCAGTTAATTATCGAAATTTCAATAATTTAGAGCAGCATTTAACCAATAATCATAAAAAATTAATATATCTATGAAGTACATTTTGACCCTCAGTTTTTCAATCGCAGCCTTATTTTGTTCAGCTCAATCGGGCGTTAAATTTGATAAAGCTGCACATAATTTTGGGAAGATTGCTAAAGGCGTTCATAAGTCAGTCATCTTCACCTACACGAACGCAGATGCACGTCCTGCTGTGATTGAATTTGCCAATGCAGAATGTGGTTGCACCCAACCAGAATACGATCAGAAGCCTATTTTAAAAGGACAGAAAGGAAGCATTAAAGTCACTTATACCGCACCTGCTGTTGGTGCATTCAGAAAGAAAGTAAATGTGAAATTTGCTGGTCAAAAATTACCATTGGAATTGACCATTGAAGGCGAAGTGATAAAATAAAAAAAATGCCCTCCGAAACCGGAGGGCATTTTATCTTAAAGGCGTTGATCAATTAGTCAACATCCCAGAAAATTTTAGTAGCTAATACATCAATTGTTCCTTGCGCTTTTACATTCTCACCATTAGAACCTAATTCAGTTCCAGGGTAGAATAAACGTGTAGGACGAGTTGCAGCTGAACCAACAAAGTTGATAGACTGAGGTGTAACTGGGAAACCAGATTTACGATACTCAGACCATGCTTCTAAACCATTGAAGTTTGCAAGAGCCAACCATTTTTGGTAAGCAATCGCATTCAATTTATTAGTAGATGCAGTAAAGTCAACTAAATCAACACCGCTCGCTAATAAACGAGCTGCATCAGATGAAGTTGCTCCTAAAGCTCTGTATGACTCTGTCACACCAGCATCAAAGTAAGATTTAGCAGTACCAGTTAATGTAACACTTGCACCATAGCGTTGTTTAGCTTCAGCTAAGTTCAATTGAACTTCTGCAGCAGTCAACAATACCATTGGTTTGTTGTACACACCTCTCACCAATACAGATGGACCAGGAGCTGATGTAACTGCAGGTAAAAAACCAGAGCTAGATCCTAATGGCACACCAACATAGTTGTCAGCAATTTCAGCTTTAGCACTCACACCAGCAGTAGAAGTGCTCTCATTTCCAATTGCATAAGCAATACGCTTCATACGAGTTGTATCACCTGTAGACTTTAATGTATTGATCAAGAAAGCAGAGTTTCTTGGCCAGTTATTATAAGCTCTTCTAGCATTGGTTTCGCTATAACCATATAGGTCATAGAAAGGATTGATCTGACCAGCAGATGGATTGTAACCAGGGTTCACACCCACTTCTGCACCAGTGATAAATCCAGAACCTTCTGCTACAATCTTATTGATTTCTGCAGTGATGTATGCATCTCTACCAGACACTTTAGATTGACGCATTAAAATACGCAATTTTAAAGAGTTGGCAAATTTGATCCAGCTTGAAGTGCTTCCTTTGAATACAAAGTCAGAACCTGCAGCCGAACTAGAGAAAGCGTTTGCTTTTAAATCTTTAATACCATCGTCTAATAAAGTAATTAAACCTTCGTAGACTGTTTTTTGGTCATCAAATTTTGGTGCCAAAGCGCCTACTCCTTTTAATGCATCAGAGTAAGGGATGTTACCGTATAAGTCAACCAATTTTTGGAAATTAAATGCTTTCATCACTTTAGCTGGACCCTTTAAATAGTCTTGGCTATTTGCGGTTGCATTATTTATTACATATTGATAATCATAAATGTTATCGTATCAGTCAACCAATTTTTGGAAATTAAATGCTTTCATCACTTTAGCTGGACCCTTTAAATAGTCTTGGCTATTTGCGGTTGCATTATTTATTACATATTGATAATCATAAATGTTATCGTATGTATTATCCCAATAGTTGAAATCACCGTTGGTGAAATTGTAAGCGAACAAAGTTGTACTAATGATATAACCATTAGACTGAGACCATTGTCCAGCCCAAACCATTCCAGTTTCATTAGGTGAAACCATGTTGGCTGCACTAGTATTCAAAGCGTTCGCAAAAACGTACGCTGGCGTTGCAGTTGGTAAAGAGTTAGGGTTGGTATTGACATCTAAAAAGTCTTTTTTACAACCTGTTCCCACAATGACCAAAAACGCGGCGATATATATTTTGTAAAGTTTCATATATGTTGTTTTAGTTATTGGTGATTAAAAAACAAAGTTTACGTTGAAACCATATTGACGAACAGGAGGTGTTTGCAATGTATTGCTAATACCTAATCCGTTACCACTTGTGTAACTGAATTCTGGGTCAGTAAATTGGTTTTTCTTGTCTACAATTGTAAATAAGTTTCTTCCGTAAAGTGCTACATTAGCACCACTGAAGATCTTAGATTTTTTTACCAAACTAGCTGGTATCGTGTAAGACAAGTTCACGTCTCTTAATTTAATGAACCATCCTGGTGTAACAAAGTTCTCTGCAATTAGACGGTAGTTGTTTACCCAAAGTGCATACTCAGGTTCACGAACATAAACGCTATTGTTTTTAACATCTGCTCCGGTTGTTGGATCAATATAATAAGAATTAGGATAGATTTGTTCTGTTCTGTTTGAAGTCCAAGCACCAGATCCAGTAAATGTCATTTGACGACCTAAGTCAGAATAAATAACATTACCTCCACGGTATTCAAAGTTGAACGATAAACGGAAATCACTATATGTGAAAGAAGATCCTAAACCTACCATATGGCGAGGTAAAGTACTTCCACGCTCAGTTAAAGCAGTATTTTGAACTGGGTAACCAGTTGTAGGACTTACTCTTCTTGCGCCAGAACCATCTGTAGCATAATAATAACCAGTTGTTTTCAATACTGGGAAACGTTGTCCTAAGATTACGTTTGTTGTAGCATAGCTATAACCACCATAAGCAAATTGAGTAATACCTGGATATAAAGTTTCAACTTTGTTGTCGTTGTAAGAATACTTAATATTTACATCCCATTTGATTTTAGTATCACGTAATAATTGAACTTTTAAGTCTGCTTCATAACCAAAGTTTTTAACTTCACCAACGTTGATTAACAAGTTAGAGAAACCAGTTGAGTTAGGTACTTTTACAGTTAAAACCTGACCCACTGAACTTTGATCATATAAAGAAACATCTAAATTCACTCTGTTCTTGAACATAGATAACTCAGCACCAAATTCCAATGCAGTTACAAACTCAGGCTTTAAATTAGCATCTGGTAAAGTATTACCAACTGATAAACCTACGTTGTTTCCATAAGGGAAGTTCGCACCATTGTTATATGCCAAGTCTAAACCATACAAAGGAATATTATCGTTACCATTCTTATTATAAGAGGTACGTAATTTAGCATAGTTCAATACATTACTCTTTAATGCAGGGAAGGCATCTGTTACAATAAATGACAATGCCGCTCCATAATACAAATAAGAATATTGATTAGCAGCTCTTGTTTGTTTGAAGAAACGAGAAGTTGCATCATAACGTGCAGTTAAGTTTAAGTTCAAATAATCCATGTTCTTTAAGTTGGTATTCAAATCCGCATAGTAACCAAACTTGCGCTCAGTTGTATTAGATTCACCACCACCTAAATTACCTTGTCTATTTGAAACGTTGTAAACATTATCCACTACTATTGAACTAGAAGAAACGTTAATTGATTTAGTATAACGTTGGTAGATGCTATAACCTAAAGTCAATTTGTTTTCTACATTCGCAAAATCCTTTTTGATACGCGCTTGGAATTCATTGTTCACGACATTCTCAGTAGAAGAATAATCATTAACTGAACCCAATACGTTGGAGATTGCACGATAGATACCTGGGTAGTCGTCATCATTTCCCCACTCTGCAGGAATGTATGCTTCGTTTCTTGCCCAGTCAGAATAAGTGAACTTCTCAACTGTATTTTTACCAGTACGAGAGTTGTTCATAATACCTAATCTGTTGTACAATTGCATCCAAGGAAGTACTTTATAAGTTAAATCAAAGCTACCAGAGAAGTTAGCGTCTTTGTATCTTAAACGGTTGATATCCTTATTGAAATAAGGGTTATTATAATAGTCATTATAGTAACCATTTGGATTCGCAAACTTATTTGTTCTCCAATCTCTCATCGTGGTTAAATCTACCCATGATGCAGTATTGATGATATCATTTTGGAAATCAGAACCAGTTCTATCATAAGCGATTTGAGTGTATGCAGCATTAAAAGTAGTAGATAAATTACCATACTCTTTTGTAGACTTCACACGAACACCAGTTCTATCACTGATATCACCAGGAACGATACCATTGATTTTTTGGTTTTCAACAGACAAGTAATAACTACTTGTTTCATCTCCACCTTGGAAACTAGCTTGGTTGTTTGTAGATATACCAACGTCAAAACTTTTCCTACGAACATTTGCAACGTCTGAGTAAGGAACTACTAAGCTACTGCCGTCTTCTAATACACGACCTGCAATACGCTTGCTACCATCATATTTATCACCATATTGTTGGTTCTCATATGAACGCCAGTTTTGCTTTGAACGATTTACAGCACTTGGATCATATCCTGTAGAACCAAAATTAATTGGATAGTACTGAGATCCAGAACCATATTCATTTTGGAAAGCAGGCAAGAAGCTGATTTCTTCAAAGTTTGTTGAGTTAGAAAACTGCACTTTTAATTTACCTTTTGAACCTTGCTTAGTTGTAATTACCAAAGCACCATTCACACCAGCAGAACCATACAATGTAGCCGCTTGTCCACCTTTTAAGATAGAAACGTTATCTACATCATTCGGGTTAATCGTTGCTAAAGCTGTTGCGGTAGTTTGCATACCATCAATTACAACTAAAGCTTCGTTATTACCAGTTAATGAACGGTAACCACGTAATACCACTTTCACAGCAGGATCAACGCTATTGTTTACAGTATAGACTGCTAAACCAGAAACTTTACCCGCAAGGGCTTGCGTTAACTGAGGAGAGCGTCCTACGTTAATTTCGTCGTTAGATACCTTTGAGTAAGCGTAACCAATTTCTTTGGATTTCTTACGAATACCTTGTGCGGTAACTACTACATTTTCAAGATCTTCAACTTGGCGTATCAAAACGACGTCAATAGTTGCGGCACTTGCAGTCACTTCTTTAGAAGCGAATCCAGTTGCACTTACTACTAAACTTGCGTTTGGAGCTGCACTAATCTTGAAGTTACCTTTTTCGTCAGCTACTACAGCTGAAGCTTGTCCCTTTACTTTAACTGATGCGTAAGCTACTGCAGCACCTTTGTCATCTTTCACCGTACCGGTTACTGGACGAACTTGGGCATTAGCAACAGCCAATACAAATACAGCTAAGAAGAGCGAGAATAGAATTTTCTTCATATGCTTTTTGTTTTACTTAAGCCTTCAAGTTATGAAAAAATCCTAAACATCGTTAACAAAAGCTTAACATTATATTTAGTTTCCTAGATTTTTTGTTTTATAGATAGATAGTAAAATGCCTGTTAATCATATACACATTACAATAATTTTATATTTATATAAAATATTTTTATAAGTTTCCTTTATAATGAGCATAAAAAAAGAGCATCTCTGCGAAATGCTCTTTTTTACTAGTATTTGGTCTATTGAATTGTTGAATGGATCAACTACCTCTAGAACCGCCTGTTTTAATTGGTTTTTTACTTGCACCAGAAGATTTGGTACTTGCTTTAGCGATAAATTTTGAACTGCCCCCTGCTTGCACATTCGTTTTTGCATTTGAGGCTGTTTTTTTGTCTGCTACTTTTTTATTGATTGCGAATCCCATAAGGTTGTATTTGACTCAAAAATAAGATTAATATTTTATTTAGCCATTTAAAAGGGTGAGCTCCGCTATTACTTTTTCACTAATGTATAAGAAGCCCTAATTAATTCTTGCACCAGGGATGGACTTAGTCTTGTATTTAAAACTAAGGTATTCCAATGCTTTTTATTCATGTGAAAGCCAGGCAATATATTGTCGGGATAGGCTTCTCTTAATTCTTCAGATTTGTCCGGATCGGTCTTGATATTGATTCTAGGGGGGATATCATCTAAAGAAATTAATAAGAACATTTTTCCTTTGATTTTATACACCAAATTTTCTGGACCAAATGGCTGACACTCTTCGACATCGTCAAAGCTCAAGCAAAAATCTCTTACCCATTCGACGTGCATCTTTCCGTAGTTTATAAAATAGAAAAATTAAATTCTTAAAAGCCCTGCTTTGTGCAAAGTGTTGATTGGTTTATTGTCCCAAAACAAATCAAAGTCTTCCAATCCTGCAGCTAAATAATCTGCTTTGATATCTGCCAATGGCATTCCTGCATTGGTTTGCACATTTATCTTTTCTAATAACTGAATGAACCAGGTTCCTTTTTGAGGTGCTACTTGAATTGAAATCGTATTTTGATTGGTTTCAAAACACAGGTTCATTTCTTCCCACTTACTGCCCTTCTTGGAACGTTGCACCATTGTTGAGGATGGCATCAAGCCGATCCAAATTGCTTTATAATTAGTAGCGCCAATTTCTACAGCATCCAACTGTGTTTGTATATAATTTGGTGCAATACTTGTTTTTGGAATTTTAAATTCAAACCATTTTTGTAATGGAAATTCATAACAAGCACCATGCATATAATTTAGGATGGCTTTTTTTAAACCATATCCAAAAATTTCATGATTGGCTCCAGTTGGATCAGTATGGGCAATATCATTGTTTGCAAAAGTTCCAATTGCATCAGATACTTTTTTGACTTTATAATTTTCTGGCGCTAATCCTACGGGACTATGTGCCGTCATGGTAAACAAATGCCAAAAGGCAGA
>Ga0209191_1000252_pt1 | contig 42558 bp, 68 predicted proteins | sample S_130626_EF_Meta_FD_187320 | JGI IMG/M metagenome (GOLD analysis project Ga0209191, IMG submission 187320) | Freshwater microbial communities from Lake Simoncouche, Canada to study carbon cycling - S_130626_EF_MetaG (SPAdes) (version 2) | ecosystem: Environmental > Aquatic > Freshwater > Lake ...
GTACATAAGCAGTGGTAGCAACCTGTGTTGTATTGGTATTTGCTGCTGCTGTTGGAGCAGTAGGTGTTCCAGTTAGTGCTGGACTAGCCAGCGGAGCATATGTGCTTGCTGCTGTGGCTGTAGCCAACTTAGCGTCAATCTGAGTCTGAATAGCAGAAGTTACTCCATCTACATAACCAATCTCAGTTGATGAGACGGTAGATGATATGCCTAACTTTGTCCAGTCAATTGCAGCAGATGCGTTGATATCTGCATTCACAATTACGTTAGCGCCGATTGCTGCTGTGATGCTGGCATTGCCAGTTCCATCAAATGATGCAGAAGTACCTGTTACATCGCCTGCAAGGCTGATTGTACGCCCTGTAGCAAGGGCTGTGGCTGTTGCTGCATTACCAGTAGTAGAACCAGATGAACCAGTTACATTGCCAGTCACATTGCCTGTGACGTTACCAGTTACATTGCCAGTTAATCCACCAGTAAATGTACCTGCAATAGCACCAGTACCAGTAATAGTTGGGCTAGCAATTGTTGGGCTAGTTCCAAGAACATTGGCTCCTGAGCCAGTTGATGTTGTTACACCAGTTCCGCCGTTGGCTACTGGAAGAGTTCCAGTTACAGCAGTTGTCAAAGGAATGCCAGTTACATTTGTCATAACACCAGATGCTGGAGTTCCAAGTGCTGGAGTTGTTAGCACTGGGCTAGTTAAAGTCTTGTTAGTTAAAGTCTGAGTGTTAGTTGTACCGACCACTGCACCAGTTGCACCGTGTCCTGTAGTTGCCTCAATGTGGGTGTTGGCTTCACGGTAGTCTCTACCTACAGCCATATGTCGAACTACTGCGCCAGCAGAGTGAGCCTGTCCTGTTGAACCGTCAATGGCACGGGTGATGGTTAGTGTGTTAGTACTAACCGCCGTGACATCTACAATTTCTTCAAGCGCCGTATCTGGGTCGATGACTACGGTAAAGGTTTCACCAGCAGTGATTGTAGTTCCACCGAGTAGGGCTGAACCCGATACCACAGTCGCTGATGTACCAGATGAGGTAAGGGCGCCAGTCAGCGTTGTCTGCTGAGAGCGAGATGAATATTTTCTAGTTGTCATTGCTGGTCCTTATCGGCGGGAGTAGTGGACTTTAGGTGGATAGTTCTGTTGCTGTGCCTTGGTCTCTTCGTTAAGGCGTTGTGTGTAAAGAGCATAGAGTTGCTTAGTCGCACTCTGAGATGCACCGAATGGGCGCTTAGAGTCTGTCTCATCAGCCTGTGGGCTAACCTGTGCAGCACGTGCTGGGTCCAAGAATGAGAGCAGGCGATAGGCTGCACCAAGAATCACTACGTCCCGCGTTGATTCTGGCAAGCCTGTTACTGTTGTGTAAACTTCTGAGTTGCTAGTGAAAGGGCTAGGGTCGGTTGCATAGACAACCTTGACTGTGCGACCAGAGATAGGTGCTTCGCCAAGAGTAACTGTCTGGACAGTATGAGTTCCAGTTGTGTAACCGAATGCCTCTGGGTTAGCAGATGAGTCAAAGTCCCAGTGTCGAATTGGAACCCACTCTTTAGATGGTCCAATACTTTGCCAACTGATTGTCAAGATGTTCTTGATATCTAAGTTAGAGAATGCGTAGGTAGATACCGCAGCGTTGAAGGTAAATGTTGTTGACTTGACTGCAAAGATGTTTGCACCAAGAGAGCGAATTGTGTCATTGATTGCACGCTTGACGCTAAAGCGTGGGAAGGTAGGAGAGATAGTTACCTTTGCATCAGCAGCGTGGGTTGCTGCAGTTGTACCAAGATAGCCACGACCATAAGGAGATACTGTTGCAGTATTGGCTACGCGGTCAAATGAATCTACCCATAGCAACTCTTCATCAATCTCAAGGATACCTTTACCTACTGAGTCAGTTGAAGCAAGACTTAGGATAAGTGGTGATGCACTTGTTGATGTGGTTGTACTCACTGCAGATGTGATGTAAGTACTGCGGTCCTGCTGGAATGTGTACCCAGCAAGATTGACCAGTACTTCATCAATCATATTAGTTAATGTAGTTGTCATTAGGCGTTGATGCTCCTTAACGCTGCAGGGGCTGCAAGCCCAGTTGTTCCAGCAAGTTCATTACAAATTCCGTTAAGACTTTTAAATTTGTCTCTTGTGCGCGAAGAAGATGCTTTAATGTTCAAAGCCCCTACTACACCAAGTCCAGTGGTACCAGCATACACATTAGCAGCGCCTTGGCTATCAAGCCCAGTAGTTCCTGCTAGCCTGTTAAGTTCTGTTGCAAGCGTGCTGCCCGCTTTTCCTAGTGCCATTGTTAGCCTTCCTTAGCGTTTTGGTACGATTAAATTTGATTTCTTCTGGGCTTGATTGCCACCGAAGAATGCTTTGTAGTAGTGCTCATCAAAAGAGAAGCGCTTCATATGTGGAACTGTGGCACCCGTATGACACCACACTGGAACTTCAGCCTTATCGCATAGGGCAAAGAAATAGATATCTTCTCCCATAAAAGACTTATCAACACCAACTTCAGTAAAGAGTGGAGCACCAGGTATTGTTTCTAAAATCTTAGTTATTGCATTTTTGTGCATAAGAACAAATCCCATACCTGCTGCACCTACTTGAATAAATTCATTTTCAGGCAAAGGGTGGATTCTTTGAATACCAATTGTTCCAGGTTTTTCTGCAAACTTAAATACTGTTGGTAGTGGAACCATTAATGGGTCTTCTGGTGTATCTGTTGTAAAATATACGCCAGTTACAATTGGACGCTTTTCAGCATCTTTGTTATCCCATAGTAATTTGAATTTATCAACACTGATAACCACATCTGAGTCAACCCAAAGCAGCCAGTCAGACTTGTTTTTTTCATACCAATATCTGATTACTTTCTCACGCTGTCGAGCAATTTGATTGCCCTGACTGCGAAGCGATGTATCAAATGTAATACCAGATTTGAGTAACACGTCGGTTACTCCGTGCATAAACTTTCCGTCTACATTACCGTTATCGCACCAAGCGATTGATACTGTTTCTTGCATTGTCCCCACCTTTGTTTACTTTTTCTTTGCTCTTGCGTTGTCAACTAGATTTGGATAAGGGCGTCCAGCCTTCTTAGCCATAGCCTTAGCCTTTGTCTTCTGAACAGGCGTAAGAGGTGTTGACTTTTTGTTAGGATTCTTTTTATCCCAAAATGCTACTTTCTTTGCCATTACTTTGTTTTCTTTGCTTTAGGTTTTGTGTGAGTAAGAACTTTGCTACTGGCTGTGTGCTTTGCACCTGTATGGACTTGTCCATTCATCTTGTGCACAGAACCTGTGTATTCTTTTCCACTCTTAAGATAATGTTTAGTTCCTTTAGCCATTACCATTTAACCTTATCTGCCCAATATGCGGCACTCATCTTGCCCTTAGCAATGTTCTTTGCGTGACGTGCCTTGAATGAAGCCTGTCGTGCTGTTGGCTTTTTATCTCCAGTTACGCCCTGCTGACCAAAGCGAATAGTCTTGACCTGCTCACCCGTTTTAGCCACAACAACGTGCGACTTGGTTGGATGACTTGGTGTGCGCTTAGGTTTATTAAAGCCTGACACTCCTGCTCGCTTTAGTCGTGGGTCTTGCATTACTTACCCTGACGATATAACTTGGCTACATTCTTTGCTGCTGGTGTTCCTGTAGTGGTACCAGATGTGGTGCGAGCCTTCGCCGCCTTTTGTGCTAAATAGTCTGCACGAAGTTGCTTGAGTTGACCTGGTAAAGCCTTTTTATCTTTTGCTGTTTCAGCAGTATCAACAAGCCAAGAACGCTTGTTATCATAAGAGTCATATAGTGTTGCCATTTTACTTGCCCTTCTTCTTTGTTTTGCCTGCTTCAGATAAAGCAATAGCAATTGCTTGCTTTCTATTCTTTACAACTGGAGCCTTCTTTGGTCCCTTGGGGTTAACTCCACCGTGAAGAGTTCCACGCTTGAATTCACCCATAACCTTTGCAACTTTCTTAGTTGCTGCAGTCTTCTTCATTACTGACCTGGCTTCCCAAATGAATTTTCTTTCTTGCGCTTTACTTCAAGAGCAAGGGTAGCCTTAAGAAGTTGTTCACGACGAGGTGTTGTATTCAATGGTGACATACGTGTTGGCGCAGGCTTTGGCAATGGTGTAATTGATGGTGTCACCTTAGTCATTGTTTTCATTCGGTCAAGCATTGGCTTTGGTGTTGGCATTTACTTCTTCTTGCCCATTTTCTTAGGAGCAGCCTTCTTCATAGACTTTTTGCCCATCTTCATTTCTTTCATTTTCATAGACTTAGATTCCATCTTTTCGCCCATTGCATATGCTTTGTTCTTCATCATTATATTGCTCCCAGTTCTTTGAGTACTTCGGTTGATTTTTTATTTATATCTTTTGTCTTTGGCATTGTCTCGGAGTTGTACGCCTTACCCAATGTTGCTGACGCTTCATATGCTGCCTCTACGTGGGCACGTGTTGTGCCCGCTGGCTGTATTCCTTGTGCTCTTGCATCTCGGTAAGCCTGCAATTCAGATGTCCACTTCTTATCAGAAATGTCTCTGGTTGCATCACCAGTTCCTAGTTCAAGAGTTCCTATCTTGCAACCAAAGCATCCTTCAACATACTCTGGATGTGCCTGTATTTGATGTAGATTCATTTGTCCCTTACTGTGCTGTGAAATTTGCCTCTGTTACTCCGACCCCACCAGCGATTAACTCAGCCTTGGCTGTGTCACCCACTGTGTATTCATAGCCACCACGATAAACAACATCGTAATTGAGAAGGTCTGAGTCAACTGCAAACCTTAGTGTTGAGTAGGTAGCACCAGATTTAACAACAGTTATTCCTTTGCGAAGATTGGCAAAGTAAAACAATCTATGTTTACCTGATGGACCCTCAAGAGCATAAGGTGTCTTGAATGTATAATTTGCCATTAGTTCTCCTTAATGAACTTACTGATGAGGCTAGGTTTCCCTAGCCCCACCCGTCAATCAACTAAGCGATTGATGAACCTGATTCGATTCGGTATAGTGCTTCTTCGCGGTAGCGAGCAAAGCCAAGTACGCCGTACCAACCCATTGGGCGGTGACGCATCAACTTGTCCACGACTGGTCCGATGACTACGTGTGGTTCTTCAGCAACTGCTTCTGCAAGCGCTTGCTGTCCGCAGATGATTGTGCGGTAGTTACGAGCAGATGATGCACCGTCTGTAGCATTGTATAGACGTGCTGACTCTACGAAGTATGCACCTTCGTATGTGCCAATTTCTCCTGCCCAGATACGGTCTTGTGCAGAGCCGTATTGGTTTGGAAGAAGCCATCCTGCTGAACCTGTCTCAGCACGAAGGTCGTGTGAAACTTCTGGGTGGATACCAGCCCAGTATAGTGAACCCTTGCGGGCAACTGTCTTATTTGCACGTAACTTTGCAACAGCCTTACGGATGTTAGCAGAAGATAGTGTTGCAGCAGCAGTAATTGTTGCTGTTGATGTTGCAGTTGAACCTGAGTAGATTACGTTGGTTCCCTGACGAAGTGTTGTCATTGCAACTGAGTCGATTGAATCTGCAAGGTTGAATGCGATGATGTTAGCAATTGCTGGGTCTACATCAGCGAGGCTGAAGAGTTCCAACGCACGTGTTACAAGAACAGAGTTACCGTACTCGTTAAGAGTAATGGTTACTGATGTTGGTGTTGACATTGCTACTGCATCTGGGTCAGTATCTTCTGTGAGTGCAGTTGTTGCTGCTGAAAGGTCGACGTAGCGCTGTAGAACTACTGTTGAGCCTGGGACTGACTGGTTTGCTGGGCGCTTGTCTGCGACTGAGCGAATGAGTGGCTCTGAACGGAGTGCGAACTCCAAGAGACGGTCATAAGCCTTCTGTACAAGACCAGCAGCACCAGCGGTACCTCCGAGTGAGGAGGAACCCGTGGTTACGTATGTGTTTGCCATTTAGGTTTATTCCTTAGTGTTAGAAACTATGATTGGATTTATTGCGAACGGAGAACATTCAAGAAATCTTCCAGGTTATCTGCCTGGTCCATTCTCAAGTTAAGGCTCTCTGCTCTGTCGGGTGTTAATGCACCCTGAGTCATAACATCCTGCTGACGCAATGCAGCACGGTCTGTTTCACTCGCTTGCGGTGCTTCCTGGGTACTTGTAAGCCCGAACAAATCTCCGTTATCTTCTAGCCAGGTATTAACTGACTCTTCAGATACATCGTCGATGTCCTTGAGGATTAGTCGTACTGCTTTAGGATTCACACCCTTTTTTTCTAGGACTTCTTTGACGGTTCGCTCACGCTGCGACTTGGATAATCCCTCAAGTTGCTCAGTGAGTTCCTTAATTCTTTTCTCGTCACTACGCTTGGCTTTTCGCAACTTCTTTAAGAGGTCGCTTCCATCCATTTGTGTTTCCGATACATCAGTATCGAGGTCATCGTCTTCTTCATCCCAGTAGTTGTTGCTCATAGCAACTGCCACCCTTCTCTATTAGTTAGTTCGCAAGCCTCAGGTTCCAATCGGGGAATCGGTCTGGCTCTTACTACCAGTCTTTTACGCTGACGGGGCTGGTGGGTCCGTTCAGGATTCTATTTGTTTAGAAGGACTGTGCTCTGCGTGATGAGGCTAGAGTTGCAATCCCAGCCTTACCTCTAAAGCGATTCTCTTCTTGTGTTCCTAGTTGTTCAAGTGCAGTAAGTTCTTTTGCTTTCTTACCTAGGACAGCGTTTGTCAAGCCAGTAACACCCATAGATGTTGTGCCTGAAATTTCAGCAAGTTTCTGTTCTGTGGTTCTGGCTTGTGCTACTTGAGCAAATCCACTAAGTGTGTTTGCATATGTTCCACCACCTGCGGCTAGGTTGCCAGCAATATCTTCGGTGATTCCACCAGTAAGAGTGTTGGCTCCAATGCCTTGTGTCTCTGCTGCAGCAAGAACTTCATATCCTTGAATCTTCTTCTCAAGTTCCTTGGCTGTCTTATCTCCACCAAGTAATGCAGTAGCAAGTTGTGTTCTATCCACTGTTGGGAAGAATCGAGTTAAGGTATCCTTGATTTCTTTTGGAGCCTGGTCGATGCGGTCAAACACTGTAGTAATTCTATTTGCAAACTCTGTTGCTGATACACCCTTACCGATTACATCTCCAAGGAATGATTCTGTAGCCAGAGTAGATAGTCCAGTTCCGCGTAAGATGTCACCCATCTTTGATTCTGTTGCAAAGTACTCAGCAATCGTAGGTACATCAATTGCAGAACCCTTTACCTTCATATCCTGAAGTGCATAGATTCCCTTGAAACGGTCAGTAAATGGCTTCATTGTTGGGTCATTGCGTGATGACTGAAGAGCAAGGTTAAATGATTCGTCTACTGTTGAACCAGTCTTATAGAAACTTGAGATTGACTTATATAGTCCGTCAACCCAAGGCTTAGTCATTTCAGCCTGACCAAAGAAAATTGCAAGAGTGTTCTTAAATGTATCAACTGCAAGGGTTGGTGCAGTAGGTACTGCTGGAAGCGTTCCAGTTACATCGCTTCCTGTAATATTAGAACCAGTTGCATTGCCTGTTACATTGCCTCCGCCTACAGCGGGTGCAGATACAGCATCATTATAAAGTTTATATTCTGTGCCAATCCAGGTCCAGTGTGTTCCTGCTGGAGCAGCATACGGTGGACCAGCATCTTTGTTAGCCTGATTAGCAGCAACACGTGTTGTTGGGGTTACCACTGCAGGTGTTGCGACAGGAGTAGATACTGGTGGAGTAAACACTGGCATTGATGTTGCTGTCATACCAAGTACTTTGTTTACCAAAGCATTTGCATCTGCCACTGCCTTATCTGCTGCAATATCTGCTGCTGTAGAATAAGAAGGAGATAGGGAAATTCTAGCCCGTAGTCTGTTGTCTGAATCGTCAGGTGCAATAGCCATTTATACTCCAAATCCCATTGCTCGTGCAGTACCAACTGCGGCATCTCTTGCCTCAAGGTTTGCTGCTCTGGTTTTTTCACGATTAGGGTGGTTGATTGCAAAGTCGTAAACTTCTGCAATAGACGCTGCTGGCTTCTTGCCAGTGACATCATTGTTTAGAAAGCGCATAACATTTGGGTCATCAAGATTGAATGCGGTTGAATCCATTTCCCAAACCTTGGATAGTGTTCCAATGATTGGTTCAGCAATATCAAACATAGTCAGTTTAGGGTTAGACGCTAAACGTTCGGCATATGCTGGGTAAAGTTTCTGTGCCTTTGTTGAAAGGTCTGCAGTAAGGTCTTCAAGTGTCTTAACACCTGATGCGATATCAATACTGTATTGATTAATTTCTTTTGAACTAAGGTTATTGATTCCATAGTTCCTAACCAATGTTTTTACATTCGCAACTTGCTTGATTGCAGATGATGGAAGAGTTTTTGTATCTCCGATATTAACCTTAGCCCAAATGAATGATTCAGTAAATGTCTTGGGGTCAAATAATGATGGAGTAATTATAGTCTCATACCCACCAGTAGTTGCCTTGCGGGTGGTTGACTTACCAGAAGCACCAGCCTCGGTATTAATCTTAGCAAGAAAATCTACTTTGTCTTCTTCAGAAAGAAGTGCTGCATCAAAACCAATTGATTTAGAAATCTTGCTTAAAAGTGCATCAGATACAATTCTGTCATACTGGGTAATCGTAGAAGTCAGTCCAGTATTGCCAGGATTGTTCTGAGTCATTACATCAAGAACATCCCAAGGTGACTGCTTCTTGCCCTGCTTAAATGCTGCTACAGCGCCATCAACAATGTCATTCCATAGGTTCTGACGAGCAGAATCTGTAGGTTGACGGTTGGCTACTCCTAGTAAGTATTCAGTCAGGCTTACCTGGGCAGATGTAGGAAGTTTTGCAAAAGACTTTTTGATAATAGAAGCCTCAGCCTTGACAAGATTTCCCTTGCCGTCTGGCATCCAGATATAAGTCTTTTCTTGCTTACTTCCCTTAGGGGGAACAATTATTGTACCGCCACCCGCTGGTGGTGGTGTGGCTGCTGGACCTGCCATTACTTATTCTCCCTCATATTGTCATCTTCAAAATATCTAGTAATCATTCGTTGCATTGTTGGGTCCCACAAGTCATAACTTGAAGCCAAGTATTCTGCCCACTTGTCTTTTACCAGTTGTTTTGAACCAGTTGGTGCATCAGCGTATGCTTTTGCATAATCGTTACGGTACTGAATGAAAGCCTTAGCGTGTTGCCAGAACTGTGTCTTGCCAAACTTATCCATAAACTCTTTGTTATTTACAACGGTGAATAGTCCTTGTGCTTGAACCCAAGACTTGTTTCCTTTTGTTGCGCCTTTTTGATACTCTGTATACCAGGCACGAGAAGCAGGTCCAAGAGTATCGTTTGCGTATGCACGCAATCTATCTTTTAGTTCTGGAACGCTAAGGTAACTTGCGTATCCAGCATCCTTTGCAGCCTTGTTAAGACGATTCTTTTCAGTTGTATATGCTGACCAGAAGCGAGACTTTTCAATCTCTTCTTCGACTAACTGAGGTGTCTTAAGCGTGCTATTAACCATAGTTCCATCTGGAAGACGGGCAGTAGTTGAGTTAAGGAACTTATTTACTTGAGGACTGTACTCCTTAGGCAAATCTGCAACCATAAGACCAACTGTAGATGGGTCAACTTGACGCAAAGATGTTGCCAGTCCAGGAAAATCTTCCCAGATTCTGTTGTAAGCCTTTACGCTAGGCGTAATGTAGGTTATAGACTTCTGTGAAGATACAAAGAGTCTGTCCATTGGGAATGTTTTGCCAGTCTCTTTAAGCATATGAGCGCTGAAATCTTCTCCAGCCTTCTTGTATGCCTCAGTGCTTGACATACCTTGAGCGGTATTGTTGTTTACAAGTGAGAAGAAATAATCCTGATAAAGACTATCTGGTCGGCTATCCACATATTGTGGTGTACCAAGAAGTGAGAAGAACTGTGTGCGGAATTTACGGAAGTAAATATCACGTGCACCATCCATAATTGACTGCTCTGTAGGTGCTGGACCCTTGCCCATATCGTGCAGAATTCCCTGACGATTAGCCTCAGAAATCCAAGAATCGACGAACATCTTATCTGTCTTATCTGGAGCAAGGTATGTCTTTAAGTTTCTTGCCCAGGCAGGAGTAAATGTATTTGCTAATTGCTTACCAGTGTTAGGTTCAATTCCATATGGGAATAGTTCTTCATAAGAATATCCAGGAATCTTACCAAAAGTTTTATCTATTAACTTAGAAATCTGTTCTTCGGTTCCTGGCTTGCCGCCATAAACCTTGCTAAGAGCAATTGGCACCATCCAGGTTGCACCTGGGAAGTTGGCAACATAGTTAGTTGCACGAGCATTAACGATAACGCCTTTACCATTGTTTAGACCCATTTCCTTTGTTCCAGGAATGAGAAGGTATTGAGCCTTCATTGGGTCATCAACTGGGTTACCATTCTGGTCTACGCCGAATGAGTTATAAAGCCCATAATATGAGTTAAGGAACCCAGCAAAACGCTTAGGCTTCTGAACTGCAAAGCGTGAGTAACGATATATACCAGATGCTGCCGCATTAGGAAATGTTGCTAATCCTCTTGCTAAATAAAGTGCACGGTGTTGACGTGGGATTGTGTAGAAAACCTTTGCCACTTCATCAACAAGTTCAGTTGCTGCAGCGTGATGAATACGATTAAGTGTGGATACATCAATCTGATAACCCTGTGCAAGCAAGCGTTCCGCACGCTCTGCAACTAGGGTTGTATGACGAGTAGTTCCCCAAACTTCACGGACCATATTTTCTGGCTTCATTAAGAAACGCCAAGCGCCAGCAAATGCTGAATCAAATGCACGTGATGCAGAAGCAACAATATTAGTAGGGTTAGCATATTCAATTTCAAGTGGTTGAATAGGAACCATCTGGTCTAACTTGTCTCCAAGTAGTCCACGAAGTTGAGTTGCCTCTACTGCATTTTGCGATGCTGCTAGTTTAGCCTCAGATGTTGGTAGGTATCGATTGACATATGTAATATTTTCATCAATCATACGCACGATTTCGTCAGGAGAACGACCCATTTGAACAGCATACTTGCGAGCCTGTCCAGTAGTTGCCCACTCTAGGAGTTGGTCACGAGACTGTCCAGATAGAACTCTGTCGACAAGAATATCTCCACGCATATGGTTATTAACCACATAAGCCAGTTCATCAAAGTAAACTGGGTCTGCTACGTTAGTAATAGTCTTAGGACTACGAGACATAACAGTTGTAATCTTAGCAACGGTTGCTTTATTGCCAAGGAATTCTAGGTTACGTGAAGAGTTGTTGGCGATTTCAGACATATAGCCTTCGCCAAAATGCTTACGACTAGCAAACGATGGGAACTCTAGAGTCTGACCATTAGATAGTTGAACTTTCTGAACCTCTGGAAGAAGTGGTTTCTTCTCATAACGTCCTGCAGATACAGAAAAAATATCAGCCTGTTCTTTAATCTTAGGTCCAAGTTTTTCTAGAACTGCACCAATATTATCGTAAGCCTTAGCAATCTGTGCATCAAGAACATTAAGTTCTGGTGCAAGAGTATTAATTTGACCAACAGCCTTTTGCAATACCAATTCGGCTGAGCGAATTTCAGATGCGTAACGTGAAGCAGCAATAGCCTCTGGGCTTAAAGAGCCACCCTTAACTCCACTTGAAACAACAACCTTTATCTTATTGCCATTTACTTCGGTTACTGTAAATTTTGTGTTGCGTGGAAGAAGCCATTCAGATTCTCCTGCTGCAATCTTTGCATTTACTTCAACTCTCATACCAATTGGAAAAATTCCTTTTGTTCCAGCAGGATTTACAATCTCAACAATAACACCACGCATTGGACCATTCTTTGGATTTGCGTACCATCCAGTACCACGAGCAAATCTATCAGCAATTTTTTCACCTAACGATGTAGAAGAAAATGCTTTATCAGTAAATGATTCTCCAGGTTTCAGGTTACGTATTTCTGCAGCAAGTTTTGTATCTTCAATACCACGAAATGTAGTAATTGGAGTTTCAAGGACTGGTGCTTTTGAAATAAGTGAATCTAGGTCACTAACAATTTTATTAACCTTTACTGTTTCTTTTGCGGACGCCTCATAACCTCCACGTAAAACAGTATTGACAAGACTATAATCTCCACTGCCATTTGTATAGTTTATTAATGAATCTTCGTATTGCTTATACTTTTCAACAGTAAAGCCTTTTGAGCGCTGGCTATTAAGTAAAGAAATAATTGAATTTTCATCAGTAATAACTGGAGCAATAATTTCTTTTAGTTCTACTCCAGTTGTTTGCTTTCCGATACCCTTAAGGGTTTCAATGCGAGACTTTAGACTGTATACAGATGGTACCTGGATAGGCTTACCATATTCAATTGTGTATGTATTAAGTTTAGATTCAAGATTTGCTACGTCACGTTCTGCTTCGCGGAGGGCTTCCTTAATTTGGTCAGCCCAGTCGCGCTTTGATGCTGGAGATACTCCAGGTGTGTTAGAGAAATGTGATTCGTGTGTAGCATAAATTTGGTCACGAATAATAATAGCCTGATTGTATTCTTCAGACAACGCTTTAACTTCGCGTTGAATTTCTTTCTTTGCGCTAGGCAAAAGAGTTGCAGATTTCTCTACATTACGCATTACAAAGTTTCCGCTTTTAACAATAGCGCCTTTGGCTGCACTTGTAAATAGTGGAACAGCAAACTTGCTTCCTTCTGCCAATGTAGCAGCAAGAACAGGTTCAAAGACTGAGTTCTTTGGAATATATGAAAAACGATAAAGTTGTGCTACAGAGAAGATTCTGTTTCCAGACTCAAAGATTCCTTTAGCGGCTGATGCTGTGCGTTGAGTACCAGTAGTTATTGCACCCTTAACAACACTTTTTTCCTGACGAGCAGCACGAAGAATCATACGGTCTAGGTCACCCATTGGAAGCATTGGCATTGAGTTCTGCAATTGACGTTGAGTTTTAATATCAACAGATACTCGAACACCAGTGGGGTCCATAGAGTGACCGTGTGTACGCAGGTTTCCGTGCATTGAATACACATCCTGCATTAACTCATCAACCATATTGTCAATTACTGCATCGTTGTAGTATCCACGAGAGTAAGCAATTGTACGAGCAAGTTCTTTATTTGCATTCTTAATTACATCTGCTCTTTCACCATCTGTTTTAGAGGATACAAAGCGGTCAATAAGATTGCGACGATAATCAGATACGCTCATCTGGTTCAAATCGTGTGTTTTAATTGTTGTTGTTCCGTTACGGAATAGAGGAACATCATCAAATACTGAAATAAGTTCGTCAACGCCATTCATAGGACGAAGACCAGAGTTTGTAATTATACCCTTAGGCATATAAGTGCCGAACTGACGCAGAAGAACTGTGACTGGACCATTCATACGTCCGCCTAAAACAGTCTGTGCTACGCCACCAATTTCAGGATTAGTAAAGTCGCGCTCTGTAATGGCTGTTTTAATCTTTCCAGCCTTAGAACGTACCGCTCCTGCAGGACCTTGTAGTCCCTTTGGCTCCATTGGCTTATAGTTTTTGCCAAGAGCAAGCGGTTCAACGTTAAGAAGTCCAGTAGTCTCATCAAGTTCCTGGGTAAGAAACGCATCGTAAACATCCTGATGCTTTGGTTCCTTTTTGATTGCATCATCAAATGCGCTCATCCAGCGGTTGCGCTGTTCTGCTGTGTATTCAGGCAGTTTGCCATTGATAATGTAGTCTGAACGGAATGATGCAGTGCCATCACCAATAACCCATAGGTCATCGCTAAGATTTAGTTTAGTTAGTCGGTCAATTGCTGGACCATAACCTTTGTCTGCAAGAAGAAAGTCTGCAACAACCTTTGGGTCCTTAGTAGATTTCATAAGGTCTGGTAGTTGCGGGTTAAAACTGTGCTTCTTTACAATTCGAGTAATGTCAATAATGTTATCTGAGGCAGCAAGGTCCATAACATCTTGACCAATGACTGTTCTAGTTCCAGTAGTTCCACCACTATTAACAAAGTCAATATGGTCAATCATATCTTTTTCAAACCCTGGCATTGCCTCAGCATCGGCAGCCTTAAACTTTGTCCTTAGTCCAGCACGAGTTGCTCCAGCCTTAGCAAGCGCACCTGCTCCTGCAAATGCTACGTTAATAGCAACGTTCTTGATAACAAAGTCATTGGCACCAGTAATGTACTTGCCAAGTGTATTGTCTACAAAATTCTTTTGGATATCTTTGTCATTCCACAAATCAATCCCGCTTACGTCTACACCATTAGCCTTAAGCACAGATGCTTCAGCAACACCAAGTAGGTTGAATGGATTCTTAAGCATTGATTGACCAAGAGAAACACCTTCTCTTGTAAGAACTTCTTGCCCATTAATGGTTTCATACTCGTTGCCAGTGCGATTGTACGCATCTTTGACATCAGATAATTGAAAACCTTTACCGAATTGTCCACCTTGATATAACTTGCTAGTAGGGTCAGACAATAAATTTATAGTAGAAATAGGTCGAGAGATGACAGGACTAAAGACATACTTCTCAGCCTTCTCACCCAAATAAAGAATTGGGTCAAGAGCCTTCATTGGCGCCTCTGATTGAAGTGCAATTCCAGCCTGTTGCAGTTTCTTTGCCACTTGCTGCTGTGCAACAATGCCTACGTTGGCTGCAACTTCAGGATTCTTAAAAGATTGTCCCGCTAAAGATGCAGCACTTGCTACTGCAACTGCACCTGGGTTAATTCCAAGTATGCCGCTGGCAGTATTCTTTGCAACTTTAGAAATGCTATCTACAAAATCACCCCAGAAGGACATTACTTCACCGCCAATGGATTAAAGGTTGACGATTCGCCACCCTTTACTCCTTCGCCAGTAAGGGTCATAATAAATACATCCCTATCTTCTGGGGATTTCCAAGGAACCATTGCAAGTGGTAAGGCAATCGCAAAGTTTTCGTAACCTAGAGAGTTTGCAAACTTATCTAGATGGTCAAAAAATCCGTTTTCCATCCACTCCATTAAAGTATCTGTTCTTTCAGATAGTTAACAAAACGCTTGTAGGAATCTGGAGTGTTTGGCATACGTGTTGCATTCTCAAGGTCTGGAAGATAACGCTTGATAAGGTCAATGTTTTCGCTATTGTTGATTGGATTAGTTACGCGTCCAGGCAGAGCCTCAGAACCGCGACCACGACCCATATCAACACCATCTGAAATTGGTAAGTTATCTTCTGATGGAGCATCTAGTGGAGTAATTCCACCAAGTCCTGGAAGAACGCGTGAACTACGTGATTCAACTGATGGCATATCTTTAGCCATAGGCGCTCCTGCTGCCTGTGCTTCTAACTGACCATTCTGTCCATAAGGAAATCCTGTGTAACCTGGGTTAGCCTGTCCTGACTGCCCATCTCCACCCTGACCATTAACATTTGCAGGGTTATTCTGTGGAGCAGTTGGGCGGTATCCGCCACTATTTTGATTGCCTGCCATTAGTAACTCCTACTTAGAATGTTTGAATTGTGATTTGGATATGTAAGGACCTGCAGTAAATGCTGTAAGTGTTGCAGCAATTTCCATTGCTTCATAAGCATCAGCGCCTGCGTGCAGTGCCCCTAGTGCGTAAGGCGCACCAGAACCTGCAGCATAAACTCCACTAATGTTTTTACTTACTGCTAGTTCGTGGTCGATATCAAATATCTCACCACACACTGCAATTAAAAATTGAAATCTTTGTTCAGTCTTTGGTTCATCAAAGTTAAAACCATTTGATGATAAACATTTACGAAGCGAAGGCATAGCCTTTGTAATCATAAAGTGAAACAAATCTTTTTTATCTGACTTGATTGGAGTCGGTGGGTCCCAGATGTGTTGTGCTACATCACAGGGAAGTACCTCACCAGAGCCAGCAATCAAATAACCATTTGTCTCTGAAATCTTTTTTACATTTGGATGAGTGTAGATATATCCACTATCATCTGTAGTGCGGCTATCAGCCACAAGGACGCAACTATCGTCGTATTCGATACCAATTAAAGTTGTCATTGTCCCCTACTTTGTTAGCGTCGGTTAATTGTTCTGACGCTTGCGTTTGCTTCTCCCGAACCAGATAGGCTAGAGAGCAAATTCATAATGCTTGGTGGTGCTTCCTGCGGTGCTGGCATTGCTGGTCCACCTTGTTCTGGTGGAAGAGCGCCTCCTGCTGGAGAAGCGGCGGGAGCAGGGGACGGTTGCTCAACCATAGGTGCTGCCCCAGCAGGAGGAACCTGTTGCTGTGGCGCGAAGGTTGCTTCAATAGCATCCTCAAGAGCCTGTCCTTTTTGACGTGCCTTGATAACCGCAGCAATTTTACGAACTACCTCTGAGGCATCTCCGCCAGATGCAGCCATTTGTGGGATGGCTTGTGTATAGGCAGTAATGGAACCAAGAAGGGAATCTCTCATCTTCTCAATTTCAATCTTTTCTAATTCTTGTGTGACGTTAACTGTGAATGGAAGTTCACGCATAGCCATATCCTTAGAGATAAGACCGCCACCTAGAGCCTGAAGCATAAAGATAAGACCCTGTGCAGGGTTCAAACCAGCAAGCATTCCGTAACGAACATCTGCTGAGTAATCAGCCTTGATGTCTTTGGAAGGCTTGTATGTGATTTCGTATGGAGAACCAGCGTCAACACCACGAATGGTCTTTTCGTCTGGGAAAATTTTCTCATCAACTTCAAAAGCAACACTGATTACGTCACGAAGTGCCGCAGCAAAGATTGCTTGTGCTGATTTAACCTGGGTATCAAATGCACCCATAAGAGCCTGTACGCCTTGTCCAGTGACAATAGAGGCATCGATGTTTCCTGTACGTCCTTCAGGATAACGTGCACCTACTCGGAGTTCTTGGTTGAGTAGTTGCTGTTCTGTGAATGCGCCTTGTGGAAGTGAAAGTTCTACACGACGAACTCCTGCTGGATTAGATGTACGGATAACCGCATCTCCACCCAACTGTAGTTCTTGTACATCCTGTGGAAGAACGATAGGAGCCTGAACGCTCTTCTCTGCTGCTTCCATTGCAAGCAACGCAAAGCGATTGCGAAGCAATTGGATACCAAGAACATCATCAAATTGTCCACGCAGTTCACCATCAATAGATGGCTTACGTGCGATAATAACCATCATCTTACCGATAGGATTTGCAGCCTTCGATAGAACTAGGTTGTCCTTTGATGGGATATAAATAACTGACTGGTCTTTGTCGTAATAGCGAATTAACTCAACCTGAGCATTCAAGTCCTGCTTGTAACCTGATGGTCCAAGAAGCATTGAATCGTATTCAGGGAACTGAGTAACGAGTTCGCCTAGTGTCATCATATATCGTTTTGCAAATGCAACACAGCGTCCGTAGCGGTCAAACTCTGGGTAAGCCCCCACTGGGTTTTCTACGCGGATGCGAGGCAGTTTGCTTTCTTCGTCTAATTCAATGATGAAAGGGACGAAACCAAATGTGATATACCAGTCAGCGCCTGAGTACATCTGTACGGTCAAATCAGAATGTTGGAAATAGTTAGCAGCAATACGTGTGCGCTTATCTGCAAAAGAACGTGCACGGTCATTGACCGCATTGGCTGCAGAGCAGTTAACCGCTGGAAGCGGAGCCATTACTTCAGATAGGTCACGAGCAACAATGTCAATAAAGTTTGCTACTACGTTTGCATCTACGCCATCTGGAAAGAAGTCTGGATAGACCTCAGCAATTTTTCCTTTACGGACAGCAAGAACGTCAAGGTTGCGAGCATCGCGCTCGTGATTGCGGTAGCGCAGCGACTGTACGCGTGCCGCTACCTGCTCCATTGATAATGCCATTGTTGTCCTAACTAAAATTGTTTACGCTGGATATGTCTTATTGACAATAGATACTGTTGTACCCTTAACATCATACTGCTTACGAATAGCAGGATATTTCTTTTTTAGAGCAGCAACGTCTAGTTGTGCTTGCATTTTCTGAAGTGCTTGTCTGCGATTGTCAGCAGGTTGGTTTGCTACTTCATTTGCATAAATAAAATCATCTGGAACCAAGTTCTTATTTGGCTTCTTAGGTACTCGTGAACCACCTGAGTTGTTTACTGGCATAATCGTTTCCTATCCGTATGTTTGTGCCCATTGCTCTGCAAAGGCTTCATCTAAATTCAGTGAACCACGACTGGACATCTGCGCCCTGGTAGCCCATCGGTTGGTTTGATACTGTCCCACTCTGGAGGACTGTTGCATTAACTCACGGATGCGAATAATCGCAAACCATAAAGCCATAACGCAGTCGGTAGGGTTCTTGGTGTCTGGCTTCCAGGTAATCAATTCTTGAACCAAAGTCTTAAGACCCTCAGAGCCTTCGTTAGAAGGTAGTTCAATGATATTGTTATCGTTAAAGCGTCCATCACGTGCACTGCCAAAAAGCATTGCCATAGATGCCACACCAAAAGATGTGTCCCACTTATTCTTACCAGTAAAGTGTGAGTTTAACTGGCACCCATACTGGGCTAAAAAGTTTCTTAAGTTCTCATCCAGGGCGTAAGCCTTCTGGTGAGCGTTGATTTCAATTCTTACTTCCTGGGGTTTGTACTTCTCAACCCAGTCTTCAATCAAACTTTGAATCTTGGCTGGCGTTGGGTCAGTCATATTGATGCAGTCAAGAACATAAATCTTGCCATCGGCTCGATTGTATGTACAGATGACGGCACCTGTTGCACCTGCCATAGCAGGGTCAAGTCCCATTACCGTGTAAGAAGATTCGATATTCTTAGGATGACCTGGAGTTCCAGCCTTTAGTGGTCCGCGTTTACGCATTCCGTTGACAGAGTTTTGCACGCACAGGGGTGAGAAGATTGAATCTTCGGTGACGTCTTCTTGCTGGTAGACCATAGCCCAGACCGACGGAGCGACCTCAGAGCGGCGTGTAAAGAGAGAAGGTCCATCCCACTTGGGAAAAAGTCCTTGCTCATCAGGTTCATCCAATTCGTTTTCTTGCTGGTCCGATTTAGCCCAGAGTGTTTTCCATTCAGAAGGCTTTTCATCAAACTCAAGAACCGCTGGCATAGCGCAGTAGGTGAAGGGGGTCTTGCCACCCGACCACTGCTTTGAATCGCGCAACATCTTGTAGAGGTCAATCGGTGCCACTCTGGTTCCGACGATAATTAACTTACCGTGTCTACCAAGACGGGTAATAACTTCTTTCTGAAGCCAGTCCATCTGTTTTTCCCACTCGTGGGCATTGCTACCCATAACTGCGTCATCAACAATAATCAGGTCAGCACGAGCACCGTAAATCTGGGAACCGATACCAAGGGCTTGAACCGTTGGGTCCTTCTCGCCTGAGTCTCGACCAGTACCGAGGTAAATCATATCTGCCTGCCACTGGGTGGCATCTGCCTTGTATCCACCATTAGGTCCAAAGGCAACCTGTAGTTTGGTGTAGGCAGGGTGTGAAAGTCTTGTCTTGATTGCCCCAAGAAATTTACGAGCCATACCCTGAGTCTTAGAGACGATAATGACTCTAGTGTTGGGATTGGTCACAATTCGGTAGACCACGTAGTTGGTCGTGATGACCGTAGACTTAGCGTGCTCAGGTGGGACGTTAATTAGGATTCTGTTGGTAGCCGCTGGCTCATAGGTCATAGCGGGATGTAGCCATCTAGGTTCCCGACCCTCAATCATATCGAACCAGTTAAGGTGATGTGGGAAGAGGCGGGTATCTAGGAACTGCTCACAGAAATCAGGGAACTCGATATCTTTAAGTTCTTTTAGGTCAGCCTTGATGCCCTTACCTAGAAGGCGGGCTTTCTCAGAGCGTTCTTTGAACTCAGGGTCTTGCATCACCCATTGTCTAAAAGTTGTGTCATTACGGTTGACGGTACCCATAGCACCAGTAATGGTGTTACCTTGCTCCAGTTGGAGGAGTACCCGTTCCTGGGCTTCCTTCTTGGAGATGTCCTGCTTTCCAGCCTTACGTCCCATTAAGTTGTCCCAATCTCGGTGCCCTCTGGAGTGCGAATATAACACCAATAACGCCTACAAAATAACGGCATAACTGTGGCGCATTCCTACGAAGTAGGTTCGATATTTATATATTATATCGAACGAGTGAAGCCCTAGCGAAGCGAGTTCGCTAGAACTTTTAATAAGTTCTTGCTATATAAGATAACCCGTTGGAACGGGTAAAACCGAACACTTGTATGTATATATATTTATATATGGGGGCTACTATATATAAAAGCCCTGGTCAGGGCGCTTATAACAGAAATATATTATGGGACCATATATACTATATAGTCGACTGATTTAATCAATACCCCCTCAAACCCTCACCGAGTTCTGTAGTTCTGCAACCCTCACCCTTTACCACAGGGTTAGACATTCTTTTACCTTATGTTTATTTCTAGTTAAGGCATATTAAAACCGTCTTTCTTGGCTAATACCGAAAGTTCAAGGCGTTCTTTGATTGGTTGACTATCCCCTCTCCAAATCTACGGGGCAATATATAAGTTACTCAGTGGTAACATATCGGGGAAGGTTTCCCAAATTGTCGACAAATCGACATTGACAGAGTGCGACAGTTCACAGGATTCTCTCAGGAAATCGTTATCAAACTGTTATCAAAAAAGCCTTGTTTGCTCTTGACACGCCTAAGTTGTGCCTGTAGATTTCATCTTAGAAGGTCAGGAACTACCCCGACCTCAACACGACAGGAGCACCAAATGTACATCAACAACACACAGGCAGAAACAATCTTCGACCTTATCGCAAAGCAAGATGAGAAGTTATCTCTCGGAGAATATCGCCTAAACTTCTTGGCAAGCCGTGAAGAACTCGTTGAACTTATGGAGAAACTCGCTCCAGTAATCAAGGACACAGGTTGGGCAGATTCCCCTGAGTGGCTTGCACAGGTTCACCGCAAAGCCCTAGAAAACGACCTAGCCGAGAAGCGTGCAAAACTCGCCGAGGCGTTCGGCGTAAAGTAGCAAGGAAGCCCCTCCCCGCGAAGGCGGCACAGGTTCACGACCTAGAGGGGCACGAGTCAGGGAAACAACTCCCCGACCAAAAACAGGAGGCAATAAAATGACTGAAGACTTCAACGCTTACCGATTCGGCAACAACTTACCAAAGCGCCTACAAAATGGCTTCTTTAACAAGTTACACGAAATCGAACGCGAGGCGCGTTCTCGTGGCGCTTGGCAGGCAAATAGAGACCTAGACGAAATCGTCAAGAACTACCGAGCAACACAAAAGGAGCGTATGCAGGCGATTCAAGACGAGGAAACTCAGAAGCGAGCCGAGATTCGTGACAAGCAGGACGAGTTGCACCGCCAACTCAACGCCCTTCAAGAAGAACTCAACCAAGTTTACGAAACAAGGAGCGAAGCGGTGGCAGATATTGACCGAGAGGCTTGTGCTTTGCCTGAGTATCAAGTCAAAAAGCAGGTGCATAGTATCCTTTGGAATACCGCCCACGAATACGAGCAAATCAAGCAACGCGAACTAGTCGCAAATTATGAAAAGAAGATAGAAAAAGCCACAGTTTAAGGGCTAGCCCCGCCCGCCTAGGGCGTGCCGATTCGATTCGGAGCGGGGCACGAGTGGAGGCAACAATGCCGCCACCAAATCAAGACAGGAGCACGACAATGACACGCAAGGACTTCGAACTAATCGCAGGAGCGATTGCAGGAATGCAAGACAAATACACGGGAGAGGATTGGTCTATAAATGGGGCTATGTATCCATTCGCCCGCCAACTGGCGGACGCTTTAGAGAAATCAAATCCACGCTTTGATTCTGAGAAGTTCCTCAAGGCTTGCGGGGTATAAATCCCCAGCCCTAGCCCCTTGACAGAGGGCAACTGCTCGCGACAGACTAGGGCACGGAGGCAGGGCAACAATGCCAAGCCCCATTTTAGACAGGAGAAAACAAAGTGAAACAGTGCAAAGTTACAGGGTGCAACTCTGTAGAGTTAGTTTATTCAGGGATTGACGCTTTTATTCTTGGCGTTGAAACAGAAACCATCTGTTACGACCACGCCAACGAGCAGGCGCAGGCGGTCACACAATGACCACAGGCAAAGAACTAAAAGCAACACTCGGCAAGATTGAAGGCGGGGAACTCTTCGACATCTTTAACCTTCTCCCTGATATCGCAGGGGGCGAGGCTTGGTCGGCAGAGATTAAAGACTGCGCCCGCTCAATGGCTGATTGGCTAGACGAGGGCAGAGACTATGACCTAGATGACCTCCGCGACCTTGGCGGGGAGTGGTCTAACTCAGAGTGCGAGGACTACCACAACAACATAAACGCACGAGTGCAAAGCCTTAGCCTATGGGCAAGTAATGATTTAGATTGGCAAGTGGACGAGGTTAATCAGTTGTCAAGTTATCCAAGCCTCACAGACTTGAACACGCAGTATCTCTGCTCCGCTATGCGCCAACTATGGGACGCAGTAGCAGACCAAGCACACCAAAACACAGAAGAAGGAGGCGAAGAATGAAACTCACACGACGCGGAGAAATTGTATTCAAAGTTCTTTTAATTGCTGGCGCACTGCTCCTTCTTTGGGGCGTGTACGAGGTGGTCGGCAACCTATGGTGGACAGGTTCGGGTTATTGCTGGGGTTCAATGGTCGAGTGTATGGCGGGTGGGCTATGACATACGGGTGCGGGGTTGGTGGGTGCTTGACTTGTTATCCGTATCAGTACGCTTGCGCGGACTGCGGAGCAAGGTGGGAAAAGCCTATCAACAATGGAGAGGTTTACACCTGCGAAGATTGCGACTACATTAACAACTCAAAGGAGGAACTATGAATCAAGACTCGATTTCTTGGGGCGAGTTGGCAGAACTAACTCACGCCACACAGGTGGAGCGGTTTAACTTCTGCACTTGCGAAGAGCAGGAACAGTTTCCATATTCAGATTGTCCAAGACCAAACTGCAAGCAATGTGGGGATAAAGTAATCACAGAGGGCAACGGGTGCACAAAATGCAACAATGAATTCTGCGGTTATTGTTGCGAGTTCGACAACACCCCGTTGTGCGGTGACCATCTTGTGTCAATAAAAGATTGTGATTGTTTGTGATGATGTTCTTGATTATTGCAGGCTTTCCAATTATAGTTCTAACCGTGCTTGGAATCCTAAGCACGCAACCAATAGCAGACGAATAGACAGGGGCAAGGAAATGGAAAAAGATTATGAAGTTAAGATGACATACGTTGTCTATATCAACACGGAAGCAGAGTCGGAAGATGACGCTATCGAAACAGCAAAACAAACAGCAGAAGAACAGCACGGAAATCGTATATCAGAGTTCGCACAATTTGAAATCGTAAATGGACAGGAGAAATAAAAATGATTAACTACTTTACAAACTGGAATCAAACAATGCAGGACGCATACAACAACGGAGAAATCTTTCTATGGGCTTGGTCAATAGGGGCTATGCTACTTCCCTTCATAGGCGTGGCACTGGTAGTTGCCGCCCTTGGCTTAGGTGCTTTCAAACTATGGGAGGAACGCGGACTATGAGCACACAAGAACAAAAGATAGATGAAGCAATATCAAGTTTAGAGCAGGCTATGCAAGCGTTGCGAGACTTAGGACTCATCACAGAGGCGGACGAAGATGACTAAGCGCACAATTACTGCAGAGGTGGACGAAGAATGGTTCACTATATTGGGGCAGATAACCCGACATCAAGATGGTTTCGTATGGCTTGGCGTAGAGGAGGAGACTTTACAAGACCGAGCCAACCGCACTAACCCTTATCTATTAACAACCAAAGAGGAGGCAGGCAATGGCTAAGTATGTAGTCTTATGTCAAGCAGATGAGTGCGAGGCAGAGAACGAAGATTGGGAGGACAAGAACGGTACATACTGGTTCACTTGTTCTACTTGTGGTTATGATAATGAAGTTGTCTATGATGGGAGTAAATAATGGGAGAACAATATCGGATATCTTATAAACTCGAAGGTGTAAGGATTGTTAATGTGTGGTTACCTGATGGACTTGAACCCCCAAAAGGGTTTCATCTGTGGGAGTACGCACAACAGGACGAATGGTTGTACCAACATCAAGCACATATGAATGTGCACCTTGAAGATATACACCACGCAGAGGCAGAGTCAGTGCTGAAGGTGCATCATCTCAAGGCTGTAGTTAATGAATAGCGGGAGAGACTGGCACGCAGAGGGGCACTGTTCGGGTCACCCTGACCCTGACTTGTGGCACTACACGAATTCAAACCTATTAGATGAGCAACAACTGGAAGTCTTACGCAGTGTTGAGGCTATAGAAATCTGTCGCTCTTGCCCTGTTAAATCGGAGTGCTTGCAACAGGGGCTAGAGCCTGAGAATTTATTGTGGTCTATAGGTGGCAACGGTGCTATATGGGGAGGCAGGCTTGCCTCAGATAGAGCACTGATGGCGGGTTACAAACCAACTCATAATGCAGTGCGCCACGAACAGCGACACGCAAGGAATGTAAAGGCAAAACTTGGTAGAATTCTCAGATGAAAATAAGAATGATGCTTCTTATCCTGATGTTCGTATTCGCTTGGACATTTCCATTAACCCATAATGTAGAGGTCAAGGTTAATATCGGTAAGCCTTTAACTAAGCAGACCAAGGCTACCTATGAACAGAAGCAAGAGAATAAAGTGATGGCTATGCGCTACGCCAAGGCAGGTTGGAACTGGGATGCAAAGCAAAGACGGTGTGCCTTCTCACTCTTTATGAAAGAGAGCAAGTTCGACCACTTAGCAAACAACCCTAAGTCAACAGCCTTTGGCATAGGGCAGGTACTTAAAGAGACAAGCAGAGAACCTGCCATACAGATACTGCACGCATATAAATATATCGAGCACCGATATTCCACTCCCTGCAGGGCACTAGCCCACCATAATCGCAGGAACTGGTATTGATGTTTGACCTTTACAACCTAGAGAACCCAACCTTTGCGTGTATCTGTGGTTGTTTAATGTTTGAGATTACCGTAATGTGGGATGTTGAATCAAGAGAGGTGGGCTGGTATGATTTACGACAGAGGTGCAAGGAATGCGGGTCAGAATCCACAGCCCCAACACCAATGGATTGGGATACATAATGCCAACGTATGATTATAAATGTGAAGTATGTGGTGGTACTCTAGAGATACAACGTGAGTTCTCTGAACAAACAAATATAATGTGTTGCCAACAGGCTATGCAGAGAGTATGGTCAGCACCAGCAGTCAAGTTTAATGGCACTGGTTTCTATAGCACAGGAGGATAAGATGGATGTACAGATTGCAAGTTGGAAAGAAGTTGTTGAACTCTACTACTCAGAGTTGATACAAGATTACCCTGAAGGATTGTGGGTTGACTCAGGTGAAGTGGACTATGACTCCAAGGAGTCTTGAGGTTCAGTGTCTTCATCTCGATAAGGTTTGAAGCCACCAATCTTATGGATTAGTTTCTTGATTGCCCGCTTGTTACGCATACGAGCAGTGTCTTCACTACCTAACTCCATCTCTTTGGCTATGTCATCAAAGTGCATAGCCTCAGCGTAACGCAGGAACAATAACTTCCTATCGTCTTTACTTAATTTCCAAAATGCAAAGTCAACTTCAATCATCATAGCCATTAGATTGCCACCCTCATTAGGTGCACTGGGGCGTCCAGGTCTACCAAGATTTAGTTGTGCTGTTAGGTTAAAGTCACCGCGTAATACAGATGGCAACAGTGCTTCGACCATATCGGATTCATAGTAAAACAAATCGCTAGTCTCATAGCCGCCTGACTTAGCCTTCCAACGCTGGCAATAATCTAATGCCTGATTGCGTAGGCTACGGTAGATAAGATTCTTTGCGTCCTTCTCACCGATTGCTTCCCACTCATTTAACTTATTAGGATGTTCAATGAACCACTGATACAAGGATTGTCTGATGTCATCAAAGTCTATCTCGAACTTGCGATGGTACTCAGTAGCAACAGAGTCAACCACATAATCCCAACGCTCAATGCGTTCCCACTCAATCATATAATCTTAAACCCTTGGTCAACGTGGATGAATCCAACCATCTTCATCTTGTTGTTCTTATTAGCAAACTCAGTGGTGGATGGTAGCCACTTCTCTGTCCACTCAATATCTTTGAGGTCGAGCAAAGCAAATGCCCAGATACCCTCAGGTGTGGAGTTAAGATACCAAGGTGACAGTCCTAACTTAGCGGACTCTTCAAGAAGAAAGTCATACTTCATCTTCTCAATCAGTAACTCAGGGTAGTGCGTGCGTCTGCACTTTAATTCTATAAATAGTTTTGCTTCTTCTGATGTGCAATCAAAGCCATCATATTCTTCGGGGGAGTGAATGAGGTCGGGGAACTTCTCTGCTTTAAGCCAGTCGAACAGTTCCTGTTCTTTCATTTATCCCATTTCCCTCGCAATACTAACAGTCCAATTATACCATAGTTGGCTATATCCTTGAAGGAATCTTCGAGTGGTTCGTTCTCTGCGGTCACGTTACCCTGCTTGGAAAGGTTAACAATGCGGGCTATCTTGTCCCACATACGCACGACTAGCCCATTGGTTGCACCGTAAGGTGAGTTGCTAATGTTCTTCGGTCCGTAGTCACGGTGCTTCTTGATGAGCAGGTCACCTAGTTCCTGCATTACATCCCTTACATCTAACTCGAACTCTGCCCAGTTAATATCGGAACGTGGATGGTCACCTGAAGCATCTCCCCCTGGACGTCGTAACTCTTCACGTTCAATCCTAGACTTGCCAAGTGGGTTATAATCAGCCATATCTCTTCACGCTCCGCCTTCTTCATCTGTGTCCTTTGATAGTAACTTCTCAATGTTCTGTTCCAAGTTCTGCATAGCAGACTTGACAACCATATCTTCAACCAATTCATCAATCATATCGAAGCCCATCTCCGCTGCAAATAGCGTGACATAGGTGGACTGAGCAATCAATTCAATCTGTTCTGGTTCATTAGAATGGTTGTACATAAATCTAAGCAATGACCCCAGCAATAACTTCATACCATTAGGCAGTATGTAGTAAGGGTCAAACTCCTCATCTTCATCCAGAGTGTGGTCAACTAAGTCAAATGAATTATCAAACTGTGTGTCACACTCGTGGCAATAAGATTCGGGTGGTTCATTAGGGTCGAACTCGTTCAATTAAATATCCAGTTTTTCGTGGAAAAATCCAGCCCCCGCTTGCACGAACATTGAATTAACATCTTCCCCTTCGGGGAGTTGCACAATAGTAACTGGTAGTTCGCGGGCAAGACCCTTGGCGAACTCTGTGCCTGGTTGGTCACCATCTGCAAAGATGAATACTCTTTCAAAGTCTGCAAGCAATCGTGTGTAGTGTTTCTTCCAGGAGTTCGCTCCAGGTACACCAACACAAGGAATGCCAACGCAGTAACTGAGAGTAATAGTATCCAGTTCACCTTCACACACCCCTATAAAATCTCCTGCTTGTTCAACGTCGAGCACGTTGTACATTCTGGTTTCTGCTCCAGTCATACCCATATACTTGGGTTCAACTGCGGGGTTAAGGCTTCTGAAACGTAAGTCTACTACACCTGTCTTAGTTATGTAAGGTATAGCAAGGCGTCCAGAGTACTGCTCGTGTCCAACTTCAGGTTCCGAGACTACGCCTAATGACGCCAGACGTGCTATTTCCTGGCTGATTCCTCTGCTTTCTAGGTAATCGTATGCCAGATGAATACTTTCCGCGTACTTCTTGGTTGCTTTGCCCAGTAATTCCTTCTGCAAATGTCCGTGCTTCATTTATATTTACTCTCTCCTGTTGCGCTATGAGTTGTAAACTGTTGCCTTGAATGCCACAGGCAAAGCATATAAAGATATTTTTATCAAGGTTGGCTGAACCTGATTGGTGCGTATCTGAATGGAACGGGCACTTAAGATTAACTTGCCCGTGTCCTTGTCGTATGTTCGCACCATAGTGACGCAAGACATCTGCGATGTTTGGCAAGTCATTGTCAATCTTTATCACCTGACTTCTCCTTCATCCATTGTTCTAAGTTCTGAATAACCCAAGCGTTTTCTATGCCAGAGTTGCGGCGTTTAACTACAACATAATGCAGGGGTACTTCCGATATATCCCTAGCCTTAGCGTAGTTAACCGCCTCAACCTGTGCCTCTCGCCAAAACTCAGGAAGCGATAGGCTCTTCCTGTTTTTCAGTTCGAGTATGTATGTCCGTCCCGCGACCATACAAACCATATCACCTTCATCTTTTGCACCAGCCTTAGTAAGACGCTCAGCCATAGCACCCATCTTGCGTAACCATTTCATTACATCGGTTTCAAACTGGGAACCTTTACGTCCGTTAGGGTTAGCCATTAAGTTGCGCTCTTATCCTTACGCAAGATACGTTGCGCCCAACCAAGACCAGCATTCACTCCATCTGTCCACTCATCTGTGACAGGGACTTTTGCATCTTCAATTTTTTGAAGCAACTTCTCTACCTCTTGCTTGATTTCAAATACGATAAGTGCACGCATATCTTGCATAGTATCGTCTTCTTCTTCTCTAATCATATCTATCCATTCTCTGGTATGTCTTCAACGTACATATATTCAGGGTTAAATGATAGCCAACAAGTTAGGTTAGCGTTAGCATCGGCACGCCCATATCTATTCTTTACTGGAGCAATAGCCATAGAAGTACCAACGATACCAAGAGTGCAGATAAGAGCGGGGAGTTGAGCCACCTTCCCTTGTAGCGCAGAACGTGGTTGACAAGGGGTACCCAGTACACCTTCAGAAGTATGGTGGAGAACAATAATCCCAGCGTTAGTAGCACGAGCAAGATACTTTAACTCCTTCATAATGGCACGCATAGAGGCGAACTCTTCGCCACCATCGGTTGCTATATCCATAAGGTTATCAACGAACACAGCCTCAGGTGGCACACCCCATAGTTCCTCAAAGGCTTCAACCTCTTCGAGAATATCCTGCAAGGTAGGTGAGGATTCAAATGACCAGACAATGTGGCTTGCCTTGTGAAGCACAGCCTTAGTCCAACCAGTATCTGTATTCATTAGGTGCTCAACATCAGTCTGATTCTTACCGCTAATCATTGACGCAAGACGCATAGCCATAGTATGTGCATTAGTATCTGCTGAAATGTACAGAGTGGGAACGTGCATCCGAAGGGCTAAAGCCAGTGCTAGAGTGGACTTTCCGACCCCTGGTACACCTGCAAGCATAGAGACTTCTGCTCTACGAAAGATAATCTTATTAGCATCGAAGGTCTTGAAGCAACTAGGTAAAGGTTCTCCACCTATGTCGGCTCTGCCAACGCTTCTTACAAGGGTTCTCATATCTTCTTAATCCAGAACTGACCGTTGACCAGCACAGGTTCAATCTGTTTCTGATTAGCCCAGTAAAAGAAATTGATTGCTGGTTTAGGTGTATCAACTTCCTGTCCACTATCTGCGAACCAAGTGTAGTCATCAAACGCCATAATGCCACCAGACTTTAGATGTTCCCAGCCTAGCACTGCATCAGCAAGTACACCCGCTGCTGTGTGGTCCGCATCTACATAAATAAAATCAAACCACCAGTCACCGTCATCTTCATAGCCATTAAAGAAATGATTAGTAGCACACCTTACGGGATGAACGTTGTCATAATCTTTTACTTTATTAATATAGGTTTTATATACATCATCAAAGTCCATATCTTTATGGACATCTTCATTAGAGCCAGACCAAGTATCAACATCAATCAAAGTTGATGATGGGTCGGTTAAAATATTATCAAGCATCCAAACACTTGCGTCACCAGTAAATGCACCCAGTTGTAGGAATCTTAAGTCTGGTTTTCCTGCATAATCTTTTAATACAAATTCAAAGTTATCTTTGGCTGTTAGTTCAAACCAATTTGGATATTCCACTTGCGTCTCCTGTCTAATGTTATAAGTGGGGCAGTCACCTTCCCCGATTAACTACCCCACTTATAATTCTTATTTAGTTTACTGGCTTACATTGGTCGGGAGTTCCCTGAGGAGTCGGGCAAGCCCAGAAAGCGTAAGGCTTCCCAGTTGTCTTGCTCATTCCCTGTCGGAAGATTCTCGCGCCGTGTACGCACGTTGGTGTTGTTGGATGCGCCGATGCGCTCTGTTGGATGGGTGCTGGTGCCCCACCGAACGGATTGTCCGCCTGGGTTTGAGTTAAGAATCCAGGTTGAGTTGTGCTTATAGTGGAACTCTGCGTTGATAAAGGGAGCACGGTGTAAGCACCTGCTACCTTCTTAGATACTGCTGCAATCTGAGTTGAGTAATCGCCAATACCTTCTAGCAAGATACTCAGTTCATCTGCACTGCCTGCACGTACGTTAATCAAATCTCCATTAGGAGACTTCATAGAAACTTGTAGTTTCCAGTCTTCGTTTGTCATTTGTGTTCCTTCTTGGTGAATTGGCAGTGTTCTTTTAAGCCACAGAAACTGCACGATTGTAGGTTCGGTAGAAATATACCAGCCTTACGAGCCTTGTCAAAGCCATCCACGAAATATTCAAGGGTGTCTAAGGTATATCTACTTAGGTCAATCATCTCTCCTGTCCCCGATTCACGAGACATCCAGTAGTTTCCTAGATTGACTGGAACTCCAATCATCTGTTCGACTCCTACTTTGTAGAAGCCTAACTGAAGGTCAGAGGTTGGTCGTGTGCGTGAGGTCTTAAGGTCGACAATCACAAGTTGTCCGTTAACCTCAAAAATTCTGTCAATGAACATCTTCACTGGCACGCCTGCAATGACTGGATTAAGTTCTAATTCGATTGCACGTGCACCTTGCGGTGTAGTCCAAATCTTCCAGTCAGGATTGTTCTGTCTCCATTTGATGTAGTTGTCTACCCAAACAGAGCCATTGATATTCCACCAGTTAGCATCTTCCCTGTTAGGATTAGCCTTGGTAGATTTACCCGCCACTCTTGCAGTGGCAAGATTGAGTCCTTCAGTTTCCTTAGACCAGGCTTTCGCCCACAATTCATTCGTTGTCGTAATCATACAACTCCGTTGCGTAGTGGAAAGCACGTCCTCCTGCTGACCAGATGGATGGTTCCTCAGGAACCTGGAGCAAACGTCCAAGATAGTACTGATAGCCGCAGGTAAGGTAAGTCGTGAAGGCGGAGTAAGAGATGTGTTCGGGTAGAACATACTCATTTAATTTAATCATCGAGAAAATCTGATAGGTAATCTACTTCTTCACGTAGTTCTACTACTGATTCGTGCAGTTCGTTCAAGGCAAATGTTAATTGCCCTACTAGGAAAGCGATATCGTCGTGCTCTTCTTCGTGCTTCTTAAATGGATTCCACATAGTTGCTCCTGTCGGTAGTTGAATAGATAGCCCTCCCTAAGAGGACAGGAGGTGACTCAATTAGGAAGAACTATCTAATATTCAGTTGATTATTATATATAATATATATTATATATAGGCGCCTAGCGCCTTATATAGTTTTTATTATTAATAATAATTTAAGTATACACATACCCTGACCTGATTGGAAGTCTTAGACACGCCGAGAAACGACAAATAACCCCCCACCAGTAGGATAATACCTACCGATGAGGGGCTAAGTGTCTTAAACAGCCCCCTAGGGGCTTGAATAGGGTGGTTCTAGGCTACTTCTTGCGACCAAACTCAGGTGAGTTAGTGTCCAAAGCCTTCAGCACTGGTCCTACGAAGCCTGCTATGAATGCCATAGACAACTTCTTAGGGTCGTGCTCTCCTGCCATATACAGTGCGGTTACAGCAGTTGCTGCGGCACGGAAGTATGACAGTCCGATTTGCTTTAGTTTCTCTGTGTCGAACATATGTTCTCCTTATGACTTAAAGACTGGCTTCCCGAACCCTACTATATAAACAGGTAGGGACTTCTTCAAGGCTGGTCCATTCTTTGCTTTGTATGCACGCTTCTTCAGGCAGACTTGCCCTCCGTTGCGCTGGTCACCCTTCTTGTCAGGTGCTGTGTTGCCTTCGATGGTGATTACAGTTCCATCTCCGTTGTCTCGTACCACGATACCAACGTGACTAATGCGGTCAATACCATCGTTAGGAAAGTCAAAGAAAACAATATCGCCAGGTAGCGGTGTTGCTTCATTTACTTTTTCCCAAGCATTCTTTTTAATGAACGCTTGTGCTCCCGCCAACGTGCCGACCACATTAGGAATCTTAAGTCCCACTTCATTTGCACACCACATCACGAACGAGCCACACCAAGGTAGGAAGTTAGCCTTAGTGAAAGCACCGTACTTAGTCTCGTTGTCCTTTGGTCCTTCGATAACACCGACTTCCTCACGGGCTACCTTAATAAAGTCGCTACGCTGACCCATATTATTCTGCCTTTCTAGCGTCGACCTTTGCGAATGCAGCATTAATTTCTGCTGCATCTAACTTGCCATCGGCAAGGAAGAATCGTGCTAGTGCTTCAATCACAGTGGCTGCACCTAGTGCTCCAGCAAGCACTGCTGCCTGCCAGACTTCAATTCCTACTAAAGAACCTGCACCAATTACGCCTAGTGATTCTGCTGCAATGACTGCGATAATACGCATCATTACATTTTTGAATGTATCCATTAATCGTCCTCTGAGTTTCTTAGTTTGTATGTCACTCCCCAGATGATTGTTGATGCAGCAATTGCATAACCAACAACCGTCTTGGCAGAACCGTCAAGGACCACCCAGGCAATGAACATACCTAGTAGAGTCCATAGTTGATTTGCTATATCTGAAAAGAATTTCTTCATTATGGTTTTCTCCTGTATGCTGCAGCGCCAGCAGCAGCGGTTACTGCAGCCTGTCCAGCGATTTGACCTACGATGACTGCAGCAACAATGGTCTTCTCGGACTCTGTTCTTTCTTCAGCACTCATATCCGCTCCGATGGAAGCGATTGCTAGGAGTGCTTGTGCTGGGTCAGTAAAAATTGCAGTAATTAATTCTGCTGGGTTCGCAAGAACCTCTAACGCAGCAGCAATTTCTGCTGTAATAACAACTTCATTTCCATTCTCATCTTGACGAACTTCAACTGGTGTCTCAGGTGGTAGGTCAGCATAGGTAAGACCAGCATCTTGAATTGCTTGTGCTGTTACTGGTTCTCCTTGCGCTGCTTCAATAAGCGCGTCTGCTACTACTGCTCGTTCCTCTGGTGTAGAATCTTCTGTAGCCACAACTGGTGGCTCAGGTTCTACTGCAGGAGGTTCGGGTGCGATATCAATTATTTGTTCTGGTTGAGGTTCTGGAAGAGGCTCTGGCAAAGGCGGAATCTCTACTGGAGGTTGTTCCTCTAGAGGAGGTTCAACTGGAATTTCGGGTGCAACTTCTTCAACAGGAGGTGCAGGCGGTTCTTCGACAGGCGCAGGCTCTTCAACAACTGGAGGCTCTTCAACGGGAACAGGTGGTTCAGGAACAGGGTCAGGTGTCGCAACTGGTACAGGCTGAGGCTCAGGTTGAGGTGCTGGCTGCTGAACAGGTGCGGGAGTTGGTTGAGGTTCCACTACTGGAGGTGGAACGGGCATAGGCACTGGCTCAGTAGTTGGTTGCGATGTTACAGTTGACGTATCAGAAAGGACAGTAGATGTCTCTTGATTTACAACAGTTGAAGTCTCTACTGTCTGAGTTGCAGTCTCGCTTGGAGTCGGAGTCGGAACTGTGGTTGCAGTATTCGTATCTGCTTGAGCAGTCGGAGTTGGACTCGGAGAAGGAGTTGGCGCAGGCGAAGCGGATGCTGTTGCGCTCTCAGATGGAGTTGGTTGTGGACTCACTGTTGCAGTTGGAGTCTCACTCGCAGATGGTGAAGGAGAAGGAACTGGCTCTGGACTGGGACTTACAGTAGGCGCTATGCCATTGTAATATCTTCCTGGACCTGAGTAGTTGTCACTTAAATAAGTAGTCCACTCACCACCAAAGCCACCTTCACAAAACAATCTTGCTATGTCCCCCTTGCCATTGAAGTAAGAGTTGTCAGCATCCCAACCTGTAGTTGCAGTATGTGTTTCTCCAGCAGGGTTGGCACAAATGATTGTTACATTTCTAACCATTAACTCTGGTGGTGTTGCAGCAGCAGATGGAATACAAAAGAATGATGTGCCTAATAGTATAAAAAATACTGCGTACTTACTTGCTTTTGTTCTCACAGAGTAAGAGATAGATTTGGTCAACGCGTTCTTCCAATCGGTTCACTTGGTCTTTCACGGAACCGCCCCCATTTGGTTTTAATTCGTACAGGTAATGCTTTACTAGCCATCTGACAAAAGCCGCAAACCCAGCGAGTATTGTCATTATTGCTACGCATAGCGCTGCATAATCTTGCGCTGTCATTTATACTGTCCTAATCGTTACTTGTATAACTCCACCAAAACCGCTAAAGCGTTTGTCTGGTGGGGTCATACGTGAGAATGAAATCTGTTCGATAACTGCTTGACGAGATTCTCCAGTAGTTAAGTCCTGCCAGGTGAGCACGTCACCTTCTTCTTCAATACCTTCTAGGGCTAGAATCTTTTCGAAGGCTTTTCCTTCATAGCCAATCATTGAGTTGTATCTATCTGTCTCTAAGTCATAGCAGTAGATAGGGAACTGAATAACACGCTGGCGTGGCGTAGCAATGGTTGCCTTAGCCTGATAGCCCTTGAAGATTGGACCTTGTGATGTTGTTGTTGCATCACGATAGAGAATAAATTTATAGGCTACATACTCTTGGGCTGTAGCGGGAGATGAGGTTCCAACTTCAATAGATGGAACTGATGAGTCGTATGAAATGTGGTCATACTCAACACCATCTTTGTCTACGGTTTCAAGGGTCATAGAACCTTTAGTGAAGTCACCGCGTCCTAGTAGGCGCTTAAAGTTCTTAGGCTCAAGGGTTCCGTAGCGGATGTTTCCTGTAGTTATAAAACCGCTAGGTGTCAGGTTTGTAGTTGATTGGATAGCGATACCGTTACTGCCAGATGTAGTAAATGCAATCTGGTCTGTGCTTCCTACAAAGTCCACGCTAGTGGCATATCCTGTAATGCCATCAAGGAAGGCATCTGTTGCGTAAGCAAAGCGAAGTGGTTCAATTTCATTTGCAAGGTTGATTCGGTATAGACCAACGTACCCATCGATGCTTCCTGTTACCCATACATAACTACCTCTGAATGAAAAGTCTGCACCAATATTGTCACCTTCGATAACCAATGGTCCATAATTTAGGTCGCCATTTGTATCAGAGATAGTTGCAACTCGAACACCCTTGTTAGTACCTATGACTAGGTATCCAAGGTATGACTCAATCTTTGTAACGTACTCACCAATAGGTAACTGTGCAGCGATAATTCCTGATGTAAGCGTTGGCATTACGCCTGTAGTTGATAGCACAAACTTGTAGATAGCAGATGTAGTGCCAGCATATCCAGCAGCGTAGATAGCAGAGCCACCTTCTGAGATAGATGTCCAAATCCACGCAGAGTTTGGATGTGTATAAATTGGAGTTGGCAGCGAAACATAAGTTCCTGCTGCTGCTGACATTTCGTAAATAGAGTTCGTAATACCAGCAACCAAACGCTGTTTAACCCAAGCAAGGATTGTACGACCACCAGTTGGGTAGTACTCAGTCCAACCAGCAGATGCTGCGTTGAGTGGACCTTGGTAGATGTGGTCAGAGTCTGCTACAAATAACCGCGTGCCATCAGTGACTACTGAACCGTCAAGTATGTTACCCAAGTTTGTTGGAGCATAGGTTGTAACTACTGTGCCATCTGCTTGAAAAGATTTAATTGTTGTCGAGCCAGGGATGTATCCAACCACTACGTTAGTAGAGCCAGAGATTCCCGATATTGTCTTATAGATACCAGTGGTAACGCCAGACATATTGGCTGTCTCTTTGAGTAAAGTTACTTGCCCCTTTGTCCAGACATCCACACCTCTGCTATCAGCAAAGCGATAGTGCCCATTCTCATCTGTAGTCGCAGGGTCAAAGAACTTAATACCAGTACCAGAGTGAAAAGATGCTTGGCTTCTAATCCACCAACCAGTCAGAGACTGCTCGCCAGGCTCAGTACCATTGTCGAACTGGTCCTTACGAAAAGGTGCAGTCTGACGGACATAAGGGCGTGAGTCATTGATTGCGTAAAAGAATGGGAGTCCACCTATGGCTACGTCGTAAGACATATCGGTGTTCTGCCAGATTGCTGTAGATGAAACTACACCTACGTCAACTGCGATAGAGCGTTCGGCTCTACCGTCCGTGATGTCCCGACCCGCCATAGCGTACCTCCAAGGTATTTACTTAAGTGATATAATTAATGTATGAAAGTTTGCACAAACTGCAGTGAACTTAAACCGCTATCTGAGTACCATAAAAACAGTAAACGTTCAGGTCAAGTAAAAGAAGACGCTCAATGTAAAGAATGTACATCTAGCCGAAGAAAACAGTACAGACTAAATAATAAAGAAAAGATACGCGCTGAAAATAAACGTCGTAATCCTGGATGGGATATAGATAGATATAATCAACAGTTGGAACTTCAGGAGAATTGTTGTGCCATCTGTAAGACAAATGACCCAGGACTATCTGACTGGTGTTGTGACCATTGCCACGATAGCGATAGACCTAGAGGATTGCTCTGCGTTAGATGCAACGCTGGACTTGGGTACTTCAGAGATAACCCTGAGTACCTTCAGTCAGCAATTGAGTATCTAAATAAATGGCAGGAAGCGACCAGCCACGTTACTCCTTAGATAGAAAAATTAGTGGGTAGTTTCTATCCATACCCAGGGAACTTACTAGATAACTAGTGTTGCTGCTTCTGCTTCGGTAAGTGGTGTTCCTGCTACCAACTTAGCCTTAGCAGATACCTTAAGCGCAGCAAGTGCTTCTGCTGCTGCAGTGCGTTCTGCTTCTGCTGTAGCAAATGCTGCTGCATCTGCTTCACGCTGTGCAATTTCTTCTGCAGTAAGGTCACGTTCTGTAACAACTCCTGTTTCGCAGTTTACTTCGATTGCCTTTGGTGTTGATTCTGTCATTGTTTTTCTCCCTATGAGTTTTTGATGCCGTAAAGGTATGCTGTTGAGTACTGAGCATAATTTGTTCCATTATCTGTAACTAAAGTAATTCGGTTTATTGCAGATGTATCACTCCACAAACCAGAAATTATATGTAAATATGCAGTTGTAGCATTAGTCTCTGCACCGTTATCTGAAGAATAAGATTTGTAATTTGACCCTGCATAATTTGGAACATATACAGCACCACTGCTAAAAGTATTAGAAGTTGTCGTTGCTCCAGGTGCTCCGCCAAAATAACCACCCGAACCTGCATAGGCATTAGAACCAGGAAGTGCAGACGCTCCATTACCATACATATATTTGTTGGTAAAATTAGCAGTTGAATTATTAAATTTGATTAAGTTATCATTCCAAGTTCCAGCCACTACGGTTCTTAAAGAAACTTCTAAATATAAATCCGTGTAAGTACTAGGTATACTTGTAAAATCTATACTTGCAGCACCGCCTGCACCAACAGTTGAAGAAGCAATAAGTGTCATTGTGTTTGCCATAGTTATGCGCTCGCAATTCCATAGAGATTAAAGGTAGAACCAGCAGCAAGGTAAGGACCACCGTCTGTAAAAATAGATATGCTAGTTATTGCTGCAGTGTTTCTCCATACTCCAACAACAGCGTCAGAGCCTGTGGTTGAATTTGTACGGCAAAGGACTGTTTTATATGTTGTTGTATTGCTGTAATTTTGAAAATTTATTATATAAGCACCATACTCGCCAGTTCTAACTGAAGCATTGTATTCAGGTGTAATCTTGTTAACATTTGAGGCTTTATAACTATTAGCAGATGACCCAGTGCTAGTTAAGTATGTTACCGAATAATTAGTTCCTGTATCTCCATTAAATTGAATTCCAAAATCAGCAGAAGTAGTTATTGTTTTTGCTGATATAAAAAGAACTAAATCTGTATATGTACCAGAGATTGAAGAAAATGTTATTGTATTAGTTGTTGAACCCGACACAGTATTTGTTGCTATTGGTGTATAAGTTGAGCCTGCTGCCATTGTCTGTTCCTAGCCTTTCACGCCGTATAGGGCAAATGATGAATACTGTGCAAACTGGTCAGTCCCAGGAACAAAAGTAATTGATGTTACGGCTGCTGGTGTTGCAAACCATAAACCTGACATAAGTTCAATAGATTGGCTTGCTGCACCATTTGTATCATAACCCATAAGTGTTTTTGTAGTTTTATTTTTTGTTGTTGAAGTATAATCTAAAACATCAATAATGAATCCAGTAAATACGCTTGTAGCCGCTCTTCCATTTCCAAGATACATATAACTATTTACACCATTAGAAAATGCTCCAGCAGAAGTACCATCTCCATAAAGATGATGGGTAATATAATTACTTGCTGTATCGCCATTATATTGCATACGCAAATTTGATACACCCACAGTATTTCTATAAATAACTCTAAGTTGAAGATGCTTATATGTGCTAGGAATAGAACTAAAAGTTATTGAAGAAGAACCACCTGACCCTACTGTTTGAGTAGCAATAGATTCAAATGCTGAACCAGCAAGTGCAGTAATAGAGTTAGATGCAGAACTGTATTCACTAGAGCCAGTAGCGTTAGTACCACGCACAGTAAATGTATATGCAGTTCCTGCTGTAAGCCCTGATACTGTAATAGGGCTAGTGCCAGTTCCCGTCACGGAACCAGGATTAGATAATGCGGTAAATGTAGTTACAGGTCCACCTACAGTTGCTGCAGTAAATGCCACAGTTGCTAATTCGCCACCAGCAGTAGCAGTACCAACAGTCGGAACTGTAGGAATGTCTACAACTTTACCCTTCTTGGGAGATGTTCTATTGATAGCCATAGTTATGCAGGGATTCCGTAGACAGAAATTGTTCCACCAGTAAATGATGCAGTTCCATTGTATGGGTAAACAATAATACTTGTAATAGCAACTGGATTTGTATACGCATCATAACCATTGTAAAGGCTATCGCTTACGCTTTCAACTCTATGCGGTACTGCTTGGTCAACATTATAAATCCTAAAACTAAAAGAGTGAGCAGTGGCAGTGTTTTGTCCAACATAAAAACTGCTGGCTCCACCATCTTGAGACCAAGCATAAGAACCAACAGCAGTATCATTATTTGGTCTAATTCTAACTGCAGTTGCTGCATTTTTTGTTATGCTATTTCCAACAATCCAGATATGTTTATATCCTGTAAAACCATTGAATGTCATAGATGTGGTTGATGCAGTCGTACTTGAAATTAACTGCCAAGCCTCATCAAGGTTTGCACCCGATACTGTACCTACAGCCATTATGCAATCTCGCTTCCGTATGCGTTGAATGAAAGGTTTGCGCTAGATGCGTAGACTGTTACTACATCTGTTGTTGCAAGGGTTAGTCCAACTGTAATCATAGTTGAATCAGAGGCTGGTACTGTTGCACCGTAAACAATGTAATGCTGTGCTGCCAGGGTAGCACCTGCTGGGCGTACTGCAATACGATATGTAGCAGCAGTAGATGCCTGATTACATACAGAGATAGTAGAAACTACCGTTGCTGTTGCAGAAGGCACTGTATATAGAGTAGTTGCCGTAGTTGCTGCTGGGTTTGACTGACCCAACACTTTATAGGTTGTTGCCATTTATTTCTCCTTAGTATTGGTTAAGCGCCCATTAGCATTAATGGATTGAAAGTTTCGCCTTGTGCGGTTCCTGATGAGATGGCAGTAATTCTACCATTTGAATCCACAGTAACTGTGGTAAGTGTATATGTTCCAGCAGATGCTCCAGTAGGAGGTGTCCAAGAAGATACAGTTCCGTTTGTAGTTAGATACTTGCCTGAGTTGCTTGTCTGAGAAGGAACAACATAGGTTGTTGAATCTGTAGCCACAAGAGTCTTGCTTGATGGAATTGTTGTTCCGTTGATGGATGTAGCAGTAGCCACACCAAGAACAGGAGTGACAAGCGTTGGGCTTGTATCTACTACAAACTTAGTTCCAGTACCAGTCTGTGAGGCAATAGATGTTATGTTGCCAACAGATGTGATAGGACCAGTCAGGTTAGATGGAGCAAGGATTACGTTATCAATGTAGTACTTAGTTGCTGCATCCTGTGCGTTAGTAGGGTCTCCAAGACCTGTAATCTTGTTAGTTCCCATAGCAATAGCACCAGACATAGTGCCACCAGCCAGTGGTAACTTGCCAGCAATGCTGTTAGTTACAGTGGTTGAGAATGATGCGTCATTACCTAGTGCTGCAGCCAACTCGTTAAGAGTATCAAGAGCAGCAGGAGAAGATGCAATCAGGTCATTGATTTCTGTCTGTACATAAGCAGTGGTAGCAACCTGTGTTGTATTGGTATTTGCTGCTGCTGTTGGAGCAGTAGGTGTTCCAGTTAGTGCTGGACTAGCCAGCGGAGCATATGTGCTTGCTGCTGTGGTTGTAGCCAATTTAGAATCTAGTTGAGTCTGGATAGATGAAGTAACGCCATCTACATATCCAAGTTCTGTTGCAGACACTGTGCTAGATGGAGCAATCTTTGTCCAAGCAATCGCTGCGCTAGCATTGATATCAGCATCTACAATGCTATTGGCAGCAATGGCTGCTGTAATGCTGGCATTGGCAGTTCCATCGAATGATGCAGAAGTACCTGTTACATCGCCTGTAAGGCTGATTGTACGCCCTGTAGCAAGTGCTGTGGCTGTTGCTGCGTTACCTGTAGTAGAACCAGATGAACCGCTTACATTGCCTGTCACATTGCCTGTGACGTTACCAGTTACGTTACCAGTTAATCCACCAGTAAATGTACCTGCAATAGCACCAGTACCAGTAATGGTTGGGCTAGCAATTGTTGGGCTAGTTCCAAGAACAACTGCACCTGTACCAGTTGATGTTGTTACACCAGTTCCGCCATTTGCTACTGGAAGAGTTCCAGTTACACCAGTTGTTAGTGGGAGTCCAGTTGCATTGGTGAGTACACCAGATGCTGGAGTACCAAGTGATGGGGTTGTAAGCACTGGGCTAGTTAAAGTCTTGTTAGTCAGGGTCTGTGTGTTAGTTGTACCAACTACAGCACCAGTGGCACCGTGTCCTGTGGTTGCCTCAATATGAGTGTTGGCTTCGCGGTAGTCTCTACCTACAGCCATATGTCGAACTACTGCACCTGCTGAGTGAGCCTGTCCTGTTGAACCGTCAATGGCACGAGTGATGGTTAGTGTGTTAGTACTAACCGCCGTGACATCTACAATTTCTTCAAGCGCTGTATCTGGGTCGATGACTATGGTAAAGGTTTCACCAGCAGTGATTGTAGTTCCACCGAGTAGGGCTGAACCCGATACCACAGTCGCTGATGTACCAGATGAGGTAAGGGCGCCAGTCAGCGTTGTCTGCTGCGAGCGAGATGAATATTTTCTAGTTGTCATTGCTGGTCCTTATCGGCGGGAGTAGTGGACTTTAGGTGGATAATTCTGTTGCTGTGCTTTTGTCTCTTCATTAAGACGCTGTGTGTAAAGAGCATAGAGTTGCTTAGTCGCACTCTGTGATGCACCATAAGGGCGCTTAGAGTCTGTCTCGTCAGCCTGTGGGCTAACCTGTGCAGCACGTGCTGGGTCTAGGAATGAAAGCAAGCGATAGGCTGTACCAAGAATCACTACGTCCCGCGTTGATTCTGGCAATCCTGTTACTGTTGTATAAACTTCTGAATTGCTTGTGAAGGGTGATGGGTCTGTTGTATAGACAACCTTGACTGTGCGACCAGAAATAGGTGCTTCGCCTAATGTGATTGTCTGTACGACATCTGTACCGCTGGTATAACTAAATGCCTCAGGGTTTGCTACTGAGTCAAGGTCCCACTTACGAATTGGAACCCACTCTTTAGTTGGTCCAATGCTTTGCCACGATACTGTCAAGATGTTCTTGATGTTTAAGTTAGCGAAAGCATAGGTAGACACTGCAGCATTAAAGGTAAATGTTGTTGACTTGACTGCAAAGATGTTTGCACGAAGAGAGCGAATTGTGTCATTTATTGCACGTTTGACGCTGAAGCGTGGGAAGGTAGGAGAAATAGTTACCTTCGCATCAGCAGCGTGTGTTGCTGCAGTTGTACCAAGATATCCACGACCATATGGAGATACTGTTGCAGTATTTGCTACGCGGTCAAATGAATCTACCCATAGCAACTCTTCATCAATCTCAAGGATACCCTTACCTACTGAGTCAGTTGATGCAAGACTCAGAATAAGTGGTGATGCACTTGTTGATGTGGTTGTACTTACCGCAGATGTAATGTAGGTACTGCGGTCTTGTTGAAAGGTATATCCAGCAAGATTGACCAGCACTTCATCAATCATATTAGTTAGAGTTGTCATTAGGCGTTGATGCTCCTTAGCGCTGCAGGGGCTGCAAGCCCAGTTGTTCCAGCAAGTTCATTACAAATTCCGTTAAGACTTTTAAATTTGTCTCTTGTGCGCGAAGAAGATGCTTTAATGTTCAAAGCCCCTACT
>Ga0209191_1000254_pt1 | contig 42426 bp, 62 predicted proteins | sample S_130626_EF_Meta_FD_187320 | JGI IMG/M metagenome (GOLD analysis project Ga0209191, IMG submission 187320) | Freshwater microbial communities from Lake Simoncouche, Canada to study carbon cycling - S_130626_EF_MetaG (SPAdes) (version 2) | ecosystem: Environmental > Aquatic > Freshwater > Lake ...
GACAGCAAGGATCCAGCGTTTGGAATGATTGCTGACGTGGTAGATGCTGAAACAGACAAGTTGGCTAAAAAGACATCAAACAAAAAGTAGTAAAAATAAAGTTCAACCGTCAGCGTGTCGTGCGTTGGCGGTTGTTTCTTTTTGCGTTACTATTTTCTCAGGGGGCAAACCATGACGCTAAAAGACCGATTTGCGCAGGCTGACGTTCATCAACCTTGCGCCTATATGATTACCGTAAACGCAATGACGCCAGAAGATCAAAAGGCGCTTGCTGAGGCTTGGGATAAAGGAATGTCACAGCGCACCATTTTGCGGGTTTTGCGCGCTGAGGGTTACAAAACAAGCAATGAAGCAATCATGGCTCACAGAAAAGGTGAGTGCAAATGCGTCAAGTAGACAAAGTGTTGAGTGACAGGGAGTTAGAATACGGCTCAGCCCACAGAAACTTTGCGCAAGCAGGCAGAGGTTGGGGTGCTTTACTCGGTATTGACGACATACCTGCTTGGAAGGTTGCACTGATGTTGGATTTTTTTAAGTCAATACGTTGTTCAGTAAACCCAGCACACGAAGACAGTTGGATTGACAAACAGGGATACACCCAACACGGGCTAGAGATTGCGATGACAGATGAGCCTTGAAGAGCAATTTAAGAATTTGCCTGAAGAGATTGAAAGTCAAGACGTAAAAGAATTACGCCAAGCCTTAATGCGTGTTCAAAAACAATTGCGCCAAGCAAAAGAGCGCACCCAAGATCTAGTTGAAACAACACAGCAAGCCGCATACGACGCAATGCTGACAATGGGCAAGATCCAACCTGTTGCTGCACCTTTGGTGGACAAGCGCAAAACAAAAGGTGAAGTGGCTTTGTGGCACATGACCGATTGGCAAGGCGCTAAACAGACCACTTCATACAATAGCGAGATTATGCGCAAACGTGTTTTGGAGTTTTGTGACAAGGCTGTGCGCATTACAGAGATCCAGAGAGCAGATCACCCAGTCAAAGATGTGACAATATGTTTTGGCGGGGACATGGTTGAAGGTCTATTCAATTTTCCAACACAGGCATTTGAAGTTGATGCAACTTTGTTTGAGCAGTATGTAAACGTATCCCGCCTGTGCGTTGATGTTGTTCGACACGCACTGGCTAATTACGAAAAGGTCACAGTGATTGCAGAGTGGGGCAATCACGGCAGAATTGGATCCAAACGCGACAATGTCCCGCGCTCAGACAATTTTGACCGTATGTGCTACGAACTTGCCCGTCAGTTACTTCAAGAAGAAAAGCGACTGACGTGGCAGGACTGTCCTGAAGACATACAGCGTGTTGAAATCGGAAATTACCGCGCATTGCTTATTCACGGAGATGAGGTTGGCAGAAATGGATTTGCTTCACCAGGTGCAATCGTGCAACACGCAAACAAGTGGCGCTCAGGATCTTATCCGTGGGAGTTTAGAGACGTATACATTGGTCACTACCACACGCACTCAGAGTGGGCAATGGCGAATGGTCAAGGTAGTGTCTACCAAACGGGTAGTACGGAAAGTGACAATAGATACGCAGGTGTAATGCTTGCTGCAAGTGCAACACCGTCTCAGCGTCTACATTTTATTGACCCAAACAAGGGACGCGTTACTGCTGTTTACAAGGTGTGGCTGGATTAAATAGGGCTATCAATGACAGCGTCTACAGCGTCATCTATTGTGCGCTGGTGTTCAGACGCGCAGTTGCCGCAAGACAGGCACATCAGTCATCATCTTCGTCATCACCGTCAAAAATAAACGGATCAACAGAGCGAATGTCCATGCCAACCTCTTTGCAATGATCCAAAGCAGCCTTAAACAATTCAAGAACACGGTTGCCTAGATCTGTCATTTGATCTGGATACGAAGCCTCATGCTCAACCTCAACAAACAATTGATGCAGGCTAATAACGATCTTGCCACTTGGCACAATTTCAGGGTTTTTGGACATACCTTAAGTCTGGCATTGGTTACAAAAAAAATCACGCGACGCGCCAGAGTCAATCCCCAAAAACTGTAATTCAAGCCTCATACTTATCGGGACAGGGCAGACAACTGCCCCCCAAACAGAAAGAAGGCACATTATGGCTAAGTTTGACCTTAGCGATTACGAGACGGTAGAGCAGCGCTTGACCCGTTTTTGGAAGGCGCACCCTGAAGGTAGAGTGCTAACAGATCTAGTGTTTCACGATGAGCGCAGGTTCATTATCAAGGCTGAGATCTATTTTGACCGCGATGACATGACTGGCGTTGCCAGTGGATACGCTGAGGAAATCGTAGGTGCATCACCTGTAAACCGCACATCAGCATTGGAAAATGGAGAGACAAGCGCAATTGGTCGTGCTTTAGCCAACTGCGGGTTTGCATCAGAGGGCAAGCGCCCAAGCAGAACTGAAATGGAGAAGGTTGAGCGCTACAGCAAAGAGCCACGCATGGCTGCAACTAAGCCAAAGACCTATTCAGAGTCAGAGGTAAAACAGGCTGAAGACTTAATGACATTGCTTCCAACCGTCACAGACATTACAGTGTTGCGTGATCTGTTTCAGGTACACGCAAGCGTGTTAGACCTACCTCTCAACGGCACAACACTAAAGGATCTGTTTAACACTCGCGCTCAGGAGTTAAAAGGTGAGTAAGTTTGTGACTGACGCAAATGATCTGCAACTATCTTTCAAGCCATACGCTGGCACAATGGGCTGGAACGGTGAAGGCGCTACAAGCCTTAATCAGTCTTTGACCCTCAATCACATTAGACATCAAGGTGAGCGCGGTTTGACTTGGTTTGAACTTGCAGAAATCACCAACTGGCATCACGGCACTGCATCAGGTCAATTGTCGGTTTTGGACAAGGTGGGCTTGATCAGACGCCTGAAAGAGAAGCGCGGCAGATCCTCAGTGTATGTGCTGGCGCAATTTGTGAACGGCAGAGAACTTGCCAAGCGCAAACAGGGCAAACTGACTTTGGTGATAGATCTTGCTGACGGTATTGACCGCCAAGTAATCATTGATTACCTTAACTGCGTTGCACTATGCAAACTTGAAGAGGACAACAAAGAGATTATTGGTTGGGAGTGGAAATGAACAAGATAGATCTACTAAGCACAATGGCAAAGGTCAATAAGGCGCTCAAGACAAACGATTACGGGCAACTTGCACTGGCGCTAGGCATGACCAAAGCAATGGTTGAAGAAATGGATCTACAAGACATATTCGACGCAATGACGGTTCGCATGGCGGATCTGAATGCAGAACTGGAGAAGGTACTAAACAAATGAGCAATCAAAAAAAATTCAAAGCACCGCAGGGCTGGGTTACAGCAGTTCACATTAACGCTATTGGCATTTCTGAAGTTGCCAAGCATTTGGGTATAGCACCAAGCACGCTGGCTCAAGCAATGGAAGAAAGCGGGTTTCAGATGACACCTGACCCAATGGACATAAGCGCAGACACAGCAAAGGTCATGCGTATTGAAGAAGGTAAAAAAGAGACGAAGTTGGAGGTAGTGCCTGATGAGTCAGATAGTGACGCCACAGATGATCGAACAGAGACTGCGTGACCTATCAAAAGAGGTAGACCAGTCACACAAAGATCTTGCAGACGCAGAACACGCATACTTCACTACAAAGGCAAAGTATGAATTGGCGCTGGCTCACGGGCGTTTGTCGCTTGCAGGGAAGCAAGATACAAAACTGACAGTGTCGGACAAAGCAGACATGGCACTGGTATCGGCTGAGGATCTTCATTTGCAGATGAGCATTGCTGAGGCAATGGTTCGTGCTGCAAGATCTAACGCAGCGCGCATTCGCACCCAAGTGGACATTGCAAGATCTGTTGGCACATCAGTGCGAACAAGTATGGAGTTGTCATGAACCCTGATGAGCCAGTTCCATTTACGATTACACCGCTTGGTGAGTCGGTTTTCTTTGCTTACGTTGAAGCGTATGCCAAGAAGCACAGCATTACCCGCGATGAGGCAATCATTCGCCTGAGCAATGGAGAAGACGTTGATTGATCTAAACGAAATGCTTGTAAAATCTCTCAACGCATTTGACGCCAGCAGGTCAAGATCTCAGCAGGTTGAGGTTGGACCAAGCAGCATTGGCGGTTGCCGCAGGCGCGTCTGGCATGAGTTGAAGCAGACCCCTGAAACTAATCCCAGCACTGAGTCTCTTGCTGCAATCTTGGGCACTTTTATTCACTCAGGAATTGAAAAGTCAATTAGGCGTGAAGATCCTTTTGGCGACAATTTCATCATTGAAGGTGAGTTCAAGTCAGGCGATCTCAAAGGTCACGTGGATCTATTCATCAAAGATCAAGGGCTGGTTGTTGATTGGAAGACAACAAAGGTCAAGTCACTGCGCTACTTCCCGTCAAAACAACAGCGTTGGCAGGTGCAGATTTACGGCTGGTTGCTTGAACAGAACGGTCACAAGGTCAATGAGGTTGCACTGGTTGCGATCCCGCGTGACGGTGAAATGGCTGACATTCGTGTTCACAGAGAAGACTATGACGCAGCAACAGCATTGGCTGGTATTGAGTGGCTTGAAGCAATTAAGTCAGGGATTAAGGAAGATCAACCTGCACCCGCGCCTGAAGAGTCACCGTTCTTTTGTACCAAGTATTGCTCGTTCTACGATCAGACAGGAGAAGTCGGTTGCCCAAGTACGGCGAAATAAATTGGGATCTGGCTGCCTGCCACGGTATGTACACCGATCTGTTCTACCGTGTTGAAGAAGAGCGCAACGTGGACGCATACCCGTACATCAACGCTGTACGAGAAGTATGCGCACGTTGCCCTCTTTGGCAGCAGTGTTTTCAATACGCATACGAAAATGAAAGATACGGCGTGTGGGGTGGAATGACATCTCTTGAGCGCGCATCTTTTTACAAACCCGAAAAGTATCCAATTCAAAAACAACGTGCGCTCAAGTCACTGTCTGGTTTTGGAATTACATTAGAAAACATTAGGAGTGCAATTGAGCATACGCGTTATGTCGGAAGTGTGGCTGACGAAATTACCACTAACTGAAAAAATGGTTTTGCTTGTCATTGCAGATCACGCAAGCGATGACGGGACAGAGGCATGGCCAAGCCAAGCCACAATAGCCAAGAAAGCCAGTGTGAGCATCAGGACAGTGCAGCGATCAGTCAATACATTGGTTGATAAGGGTTTTGTCATTATGCAAAAGGGCGCTGGTGGATCTGCAACTTGCAGAGAAGACCGCAGACCGCATAAGTACACGATCAATCTTGCAGTGTTACGGGGCGACGCTGAGACCACTCGTAAGAGACGGGGCGACGCTGAAGACCTTGACGGGGCGACTTTCGCGCCTGACACGGGGCGACTTTCACGACCTATGAACCTTCCTATAGAACCGTCCAAAGAAACACCCTTCGATTTGTTTTGGAAGGTATATCCATTGAAGGTAGGAAAGGCAGCAGCAAAAAAGGTTTTTGACAAAGCGATGAGTTGCGGGATTGACGAGCAATCAATCATTGAAGGCGCTCAGAGATACGCCAAGGATCCAAACCGTCACCCTTCGTATACGGCTCACCCGTCTACTTGGTTGAATGCTGGACGCTGGGCAGATGACCCGTTGCCTCAACGTGAGGTTAGCCCTGACGAAAAGAAGGCATTAGAAGCCACTGCAGCCCGTCTGAAGGCTGAGCGAGACAGGGCTGACAGTCAGGCTTGGCTCGCTGAGATTGAGACCCAGAGAGCCAAAGCAGTGCCAATGCCTGAGTCTTTGAAGCGATTAGTGAGACAAAGGACACTGTAAGCATTACAATTTATGTAACCATTACAGACAGGGAGAGACGATTGCCAAAAACAACCGTTGTTCAACCAACACAATTAAACATGGGCGACCACATACTGATCAATAATCAAGAACTCACAGTCAAATATGTTGATGCACCTGATCGAATTGGCACCTGCGATTTGTACGCAATAGATCAACAGGGACGCGATCAACACGCGATTGTTACGGGTCTGGTTACAATAGTGGTGTGATCCAGTTCAGAGTAGACGGCAAACCCGTGCCGCAAGGGTCAATGTCGTCAGTCAATGGACATATCTTCCATTCGCAAGGCTCAGCCCTAGCGACTTGGCGCGCTGCAATCGCAATTGCAGGAAGACACGCTGGCGCTCAACCGTCGGCAAAATCAATCTCAATGACAATGGTATTTATTTTTCAAAAACCTAAGACCGTTACAAGATCCGAACCGACTGTACCGCCTGATTTGGATAAGTTGATACGCGCTGTATTAGACGGATTGACGGCGGTGGCGTACAAAGATGACGCCCAAGTTACAGAAATTAGGGCATTGAAGATCTACGGCGAAAGACCTGGAGTTGAGATCCAGATTGTTGAAAAATAAATAAAAAAATAAATAAAAAAACTTTGAAATAGTCTCGACTTTTTTTGTTTTGTCCCAGAAGATTATCTTATTGAGATCAAATTGATTTCTACTAAATCGCTGGAGGCAAAAATGCTAGATCAAAAAGAGACAGTAAATACAAGAGAATTTGCTGTAAAAGTTGATACTGAATTATCTGAACTTTACGATCAGATCTGGACAATCAATTCAAAAATTCAAATCATTAGAGACGACATCAAGTACGCCGCAAAGTACAATTCAAGTGAAGCAACAATCAAATCTTACAACGACAAGATTGATGAGTTACTTATTCAGCGCGCACCATTGAAAGACCGCGTACGCGAATTGAACTTGATTTACATTGCAAACCCTTGGACACGCGCATTCCTTGTTAAAGGTTCAGACGGTCACGTACACTCTTCAATGGAGTGTTCAACCTGTTTTGACACCACTCAGTTTTTCTGGCTAACTCAATACAGCGCACACAATGAGGATCTCATTGTTGCTGACGCTGGTGAGACTGCTTGCACGATTTGCTACCCTTCAGCGCCAGCAGATGTGCTAAACCGCCCATCAAAGATTGTCACAGCAGACTCAGAAGCAAAGGCAAAAGCAAAGGCTGAGCGCGACGCAAAGAAGGCTGAGCGCATTGCCAAAGAAAAAGCAAACGCACCAACAGCGTCAGGTGAGTTTTTGACTTACAAAGAAGGCAAATACACACGCGAGATCCGCACAGAGCGCACAGCAGTAACAGAGTGGCTTAACACTTACCAATACGCAAACAATCCAGTTGTCACTGTTTTTTACGACGGCACACCGCACACACAAGAGTCAATAGACCACCAGTTGGCACTGCGCGCTGAAAAGCAAGAAGTTTGCAAAATTATTGCTCAGGCGCTTGCTGGAAAACACGGTGTTTCATTTGAGACAAAATGGGCAGAACTTGTTGCCAAATCAAACAAAAGGGGGTACTAAACATGGCAAGCAATGTTGTTAAAAAACTTCAAATTGAATTGGACGGGTACAGTTTTTCTGACCTTGCAGGTTTGATTGAAGAGAAGGTCATTGAAAAGATCCAAGAACTTATTGAGACCGAATGCTCAGAACTATCAGGAATGGGAGATGACGGCAACACTGATCTTTCATTGGAAGATACAGATGTTTCAGTAACAGGCGACGGCTTAGAAGCCACGATCTATTTCAACCGTGAGTCAGGCAAATTTGCTGCAACTAGCGACGTGGAAGACGAAGTCGTTAGCCGTCTACAAAATCAAGACATTGAAGTGTCTTTCAATTTTTCACTTACAATCTAAAGGGGTCAAACAATGTGTGAAATGTGTCAGCGCAAAACAAATTTATTTAGGGTTCAACTCAAAGACAGACAAATTATGGCTTGCAACGATTGCATTACTGAAAATCTTTTAACAGGTTGGAGCAGGTAATGAACTTAGATGAGTCTGATTTCGAAATGCTGTGGGACACCTCAATGAGTTGGGGTGTTCAATGGTTGTTGCAGCAAACCCGATTTACAAGCAAGCAACCAATTCACTATGACCATAAATGGGCTTATTGGTTTAGGGATTATTCGTCATACCTAATGGCGCGCAATTTTCTTGACAACATCAAAACCGACTATCAAGAATTGATTGATGAGTCCACGGGCGACTTTGTGTTGCTATCTAATTACACGTCGCTGACTTGGCGCTCATAAAAATAAATAAAAAATAATTAAAAAAACTTTGAAAATAGTCTCGACTTTTCGTAATTTATCCAATAGGTTTTCTTTATTGAGTTCAGATCGGACTCTATTAGATCGAAAGGCAAACAAATGTTAGATCAAAAAAAGACAGTAAATACAAGCGAATTTGGGTTAGAAATCGGCGGATACCGCGTTGCATTTACAAACTGGAATGGAAATGGGCGCGAGACATTTTTCCAAAACAAGTTTGACGCTATTGAATACCTAAACAAATTTGAGGCTTACGGATACAAAGGCTCAGTTGAAACAATTTGGTTTCACGTTAAGGCAGGTAAGTAATTATGTCCACAACACAAGTCAATTTGGAAGATTTTATGATTGAAGCGCACAAAGCATCAGGTATGCACTTCAAAACATTTCACATTGCTTTTGGCACTGTAAATCAGCGCAGAGGGCGCACCTTGTATCAGGAAATTAAAAACGGTGAAATAACCGTACCTCAGTTGGTAATTCTACTTAAAAAGTTTGGAGCATAATTATGAGCAACAAAGCATTTATTTGCACAGGTTGCAGCAAAACCGAAGATGTGTTGGCAATGTTTCCTAACAATCTTTGCTTGGTGTGCTACGCAATGACGCCTGAAGCCAATGCGCCTATGACTGCGCGCCAGTTGTCTCAGATGTGGGGTGGCAAATGATTACCAAGCGTGGCAAGCGCGTACGCGCAGTAGCAATTGTTGTTGGCTTGTTTTTGCTGTGGCAGGTTGCAGCAAACGTGTGGTGGGTTGGTATTGACTCACCTCAAGCAGACTTTCTTGGCTGGTGCTTTGACAGCATGACCGAATGCGTGGTGCTGTAATGACTAAGTTCAGAGTTGAAGTTGAAGTTGAGATTGAAACAGAATTGACGCAATACATTGGACGCAAGACAACCACAAGCAAGTCACTGTTGGTCGGTTTGGCTAAAGATCAGATTTGGTTAGACGTCAATGACGCAATACGCCTGTACGGGATCCAAGGGCGTGTTTCTAACGTTGCCAAGGTGCAGTCATGATTGCCTGCGAGATGTGCGGTAAACCCGCAAGAGTGCTTGTGTATCGCTGGTTCAAATACGACAATGGAGAACAAGTGCGCTCACTGATCTGCACAAAGTGTGTAGACATTCACGATATGAGTTTGAAGGGACAGACAGCATGAAATTATCAGACCCGCAAGCAAACGGAAATGGCACAACAGGTTACGATCCAAAAGGTTACGAAGGCTGGAAGAACCGCCAGACATGGAATGTTGCATTGTGGTTAAACAATACTTATGACATTTACATTGCAGCAGTGCGATTTATGGAAATCAACCCAAACTTAAAGCGACCATACACGCAATTTATTCTTAGCGCGGGTTTAGAAAGCGAGCGCACAGACGACAACATTGCTTGGGTAAGCACACGTTTGGATTACAAGGCACTGGACGACATGATGAGAGAGTTGGTGGCGTAATGGAGTACGAATACACAATTAACAAAATTGTGGCTCAAGGATCGAAAGAGTTTGACACTGACCAAGAGGCGCGATTAGAGGCAGCAAGGATCAAGAACATTTATCAGGCTGAGGATCCAAACCACGAATACTGGTTTGATTACAAAGTTGAAGCCACTGAGCCTGATGTGTTTTTACTTCAAATTATTACTGACGGTGTAGTGTGGAGCAAGAAGTATGACTGCGGTTTAGACGCGGTTCACGCTTACGATAAGGTTGATGATTACGGATTTGCCCGTCACTGGCGCGAAGCAGTCCTGATTGAACCTAACGGAAAGGCGCACAGTAAGACCTTTCAAACGCCTAGCGGCACATATTTATTACAGTAAAATAAACCCTGTCCCAAAACCAACCGAAAGGCGAAGACATGGACACAACAATTAAGCGCTGCACCTGTGGCAGTTGGATTTACGGTAACAATGCTTGCGAAGTGTGCAGAAAGTTGGCGATTGGCTGAGGGCTGAAGCGTTTTGCACAGATCCTTTTAAGCGCCGCATTAGCGGTAGGAATTGTGTTTGCTTCTCAGGCTCAGGCTCAGGCTCCAGGAAATTACGTTGAACTGCTGGCACCAAAGCAATACGCCAAGCACAAAGTTACAGCAATTTGGGGCGACTCAAAGCAGTATAGTTGTCTGACGTCATTGTGGGGCAAAGAGTCAGGGTGGAACCCAAAGGCTCAAAACCACGTTAAAGTGAACGGCAAGCGCGCAGGCGGCATACCGCAGATCTTGGGTTTATCCCCAAAACTGCACCCTCATGTGCAAATAGATCTTGGCATTAAATACATTATCCACAGATACAACACACCTTGCAGGGCGTGGGCATTTTGGCAGAAAGGTAAATGGTACTGATGAGTATTAATTTTCCACAACCTAACTGGACTCCAAGCAGCGATCCAACACACATTCCCTACGAAGACGATGACGAAGACGATGATTGACAAAAAGATTGTTACGCTGGTTGAACAGCGCGCTCAGGGGTATTGCGAAGCCTGCGGTCAGCCAGAGAAGGCGACAATGGCGTTGCACCACCGACAATTGAAATCACGCGGGGGCAAAGACAGCGCCAGCAACCTTATGCGCGTTCATCATTCTTGCCACAACATGAGTACGGGCAGCATTCACGCTAACCCGCAGTGGGCTGAAGATATGGGGTTTATGGTTCCTTCTTGGAGAGATCCGACTGAACACCCAATGCATACGCCTGACGGCTCAATTGTTTTATTACAAAATGACGGTACAATAATTACACTACAGGAAGGCAACGAAAATGGACATAACAATCAAAGGCAATTTGGGGACAGATCCTGAACTCAAGTTTACAAAGAACAACAAGGCATACGTCAGTTTCAGTTTGGCTTACACCCCACGCGTAAAGCAAGGTGAAATTTGGATTGACGGCGAAACAATTTGGTTTAGAGCAATACAGTGGGGCGAGAAGTCAGAAGCCCTAATAGACAATCTTTCTAAGGGCGATAGTGTTTTGATACAGGGATCTTGGAAGCCAAGCGCCTACACCACTAAGGAAGGCGTAGAAAAGACAGGTCTGGAGTTGAACATTAGCGAGATCGGTAAAGTTATCAAGGCTGTTAGCGCTCGCAAGCAAAGCAATGAAGCACCCTCATGGTAATAGATCCTGTCTGGCTAACGGCGGATCAGACCGCTAAGCAATTAAACATTACACTCAATCACCTGCGTCAATTGCAATTTCGTAAGCAGTTGGTGTGGAAAAGCAAAAAGGGCAAATCAGTGTTTTATCTTGAACATGAGGTGCTGGACTTTGAAACCGCCAGGAAGGTGAAACATGAAGTTAGACAAAGAAAGAGTGCAGCACGCGCTCAATAGATTTGCAGACAGTTTGCGCTCAAGGGGTCACGAAGATCTTGCGTTCATGATTGAAAATTACGACGTGCTGTTAAAAGAAGAATGGCAAGCAGAGCAACCTGAGCCGAAGAAGCGCGCACCCCGTAATAAATTGTAGTATCGGGGAATGTCACTAACCATTGAGCAAGACCTCACAATTGAAGAGATTGATGAGGCTATTGCCCATGTCAGCAAAATGCTTAAAACTGACGAGTATGGCAACCGCATGGATTGGCGCAAGCGGGAATTATTGACAGCAAGCATTGATGATCTACTTGACGCAAGATTACAACTCAGCGTAAACTGACTTTATGGAAATCACAAAGGCACAGATCGCAGAATTAAACGAATACGCCAAGAACCCGCGCAAAGGCAACGTGGATCTCATTGCTGAGTCATTGTCCAAATACGGGCAATACAAACCAATCACAGTAAACAAAGACAACAACGAGATCCTTGCAGGCAATCACACTTTTCGTGCAGCAAAGCAACTTGGCTGGGACACAATTGACGTGGTGTACGTTGATGTTGATAGCGCCACAGCAGCAAAGATTGTAGCAATTGACAACAAAGCATCAGATATGGGCGGATACGACAACAAGGTGTTGGCTGAATTACTTGACAGCATGGGCAACCTTGAAGGATCTGGATACACGTTTGACGAATACGATGACCTCAAGGCTGAGATCCAAGAGAAAGATCTGCCAACACTTGAACACAAAACCCTTTTTGCTGCACTTGAAGTCGGAGAGAGTGGACAATCAGGTACGCAATTCATACCTACGCTTAGCGATTACGCAGAGCGATACACCAACAAGGCTACGCGTATGCTGATGCTGGACTATCACAATGACATTTATGTTTGGATCGTAGACGCGCTGATTGAATACCGCACTGCAAACGGATTGGTAAGCAACGGTGAAGCAATTTTGAAGTTAGTGGAAGACGCAGTAGAAAGGAAATGCCCGCATGAACTTATCTGAGTTGCCCGTACACCGCATCAAGCGTGTTATGTCTGAAGAAGATGCAAGCGCGCTGGTAGGTACTGTTGTTCCCGATTATGAACCGACTTGCACTGAAGCAGGTATTTGGATTGACGACGATACTGAGGAAGTCATTTTTGTTTACTTCCCAATGGAAGAAGAAGTTGATTTGTTGCGCGCGTCTGTGCTAAACATTAACTACGGCACAACAATTAGACAATCAACAGGCTTGAAAAATCAATCACGCACCTTTGGTATGGCGCCACGCAAGATCTTTCAGAAGCGAGAAAGTTGCAGAGCAACATCATTGGCGCACGAACAACCAAATGAACACGCAGTGCTAATTGCATTTGCTGAAAAGTTTGCACAGATGTACAAAGAATTTGCGCCTGAACTTTACGCAGCAGACGCAAAAGCGCTTGCTGACAACAACGTGGCTGACGAATGGCGTATGACTGATGATGCACTTTGGACATCAGGCGTTGTCAATAAGGCTTCAACATTGCCTTATCACCGTGACGGTTTCAACTTTGCCACTTGGTCTGCAATGCCTGTGATCCGCAGAAAAATGAAGGGCGGATACCTAACGCTGCCTGAATACAATTTCACTTGTTCTTGTCGTGACGGCTGGGTGACATTCTTTGCAGGATACAAATACGTTCACGGCGTAACACCAATGACACCTACCGCTGAAGACTCATACCGCTATTCAATCGTTTACTATGCCTTGAGAGGTATGAAAGATTGTTTTACGTTTGCAGTAGAGACATCAAAAGCGCGCGTAAGCAGAACCAATCGTGAAGACAACATGGCAAAGGCGCTCAAGGGCGAAATACCTATGCCTCAAATTGGCGGCAAAAATAAGTGAGCCTTTGGGCTGATTACGCTCAATTTCACGAAGCACAAACCCAATCGCGTGACATGGATCCTGCTTACCCAGTATTGAAATGGTTTGCTGACTCAATGGACAGGGACAGTGGATTGTGGCTGACGTTCTTGTTTGTTGGTTATTATCAAATAGGCTCAGCACTTAAAGCATTTAGCCTGTATCCAACACCGACTGTTCCAGATCAAGACACGCTCAAATTCCCAATTGCACAACCACGCAGATCTCACAGAGCAACATTGCGCTTTGCACAACACCTTGACTCATTATGTGCCAAAGCACATAAACACGGCGGATTAGGCGCTTGGTTGGACACGGCGGTTACGTCGCAGGATCCAATTGAGAATTGGAAAACACTCAACAATGAATTGGCAACGGTGTTTGGTAATGGACGCTGGGCAGCATACAAAACAGCAGAAATCCTTATGAAGTCTCACGGGTTTAACCTTGAAGTGCCTGACATGGGCAACGCCAATTCAAGTGGACCACGCAAAGGGCTGGGGCTGTTCTTTCCTGGTCTACCGCAAGGCAATTCACCTGCTGAGGTTGCACGCTTAGACGATTTGAGCGCAGAGGTGGTTGAGCATTTGCAAGGCAAAGTATCGCAAGTCAGCATGGAGACTGCTGAAACATCACTTTGCGATTTTTATGCAATGACCAAAGGGCGTTACTACGTCGGTATTGACATTGATGAAATGCAAGAACAATTGTTGCGTGTCCCGTCAGATTTGACACACCTAGCCTTCAAAGCACGACACGACACCTTGCCTCATCAATACTTAGGTGAATTGAACGGTTGGGAAGGCATAGACAAAAACCGCAAAACAATTTACCGCGACACAAAACAGATTGCACTGAGATGAAACTAATTGTTATTGGCGCTGGCATTGCAGGATCCTCAGCCACTCGTATCGCACGTTCTAAAGGTTGGGACGTAACTTTGATTGACCACGCGCCAGATCAGTCTGCGTCCAGATCTGCGCTCGCAACAATTAGACCAACGTGGTTCGACAAATCTGAGCGCACTGATCTTGAAAGATCTTGGGAATGGTACAGCGCTTGGGGCGCAGCAGGATCCAGAGAAGCGTATGTATCAAATTGGCGCAACAAAGAAGTGAACAAACAAAAAGACTGGTGGCTGGTAGATCCGATTGTGCCATTGTTAAAACCCGACACAATTGAACGGGTTGTGCGCATTTCTGACAAAAATGTTGAATTAAGCAGTGGATTGTCAATAAATGCTGACGCTATCTTGAATTGTACGGGTGCATACGGGGCGGATCTAGCACGTGACGTGACGCTGTTTGCAGGGGTTACTTGGATCTCGCATGACGCTGAACTGGACTATTCACCGTACCGCGTTCATCACATACGACCATACAAATCACTCTCAGCAGCACAAATCAACGGCGTAACGCGTGTCGGATCCTCAATCAACGCAAACGCTGATAAAGCAATACAAGAGGCTGAAGAATTGTTAGAACAGGCTCACTTGTTGGGAATTGTTAAAGCAGGCGCAACTTGGGAGATGTCATTAGGCTGGAGAGCAAAGGGCAAAGGCGGTCTACCAATTTACCCAGAGTTAGGTCAGCGCAATGCCTACTTTTCAGGATTAGCCAGAAGCGGGTACGGGCTATCACCTGCTATTGCAGAAAAGTGGCTTGACAGTTTATAGTTGCTAGATTACAAAGGGGGCAAAATGAAGATTATTTATTTGATAGGCGCACCAGGATCAGGAAAAACCACGCTGACTGAGGCATTCACAAAGGATTGGAAGGACACGGCAAAGCATGAACAACCAATCAAATTCAGAACACATCACACTCAACATGGGGACGCACTCTCACTCGGTTGGCTCAGACCAGCATTTGGTGGAACAGACACGCTTGGCAATACGGCGATACTTGGTATTGAACCGTGGCTACCCAACATCGCCAAAGACTATTCAATCATCTACGGAGAAGGCGACAGATTAGCCAATTCACGTTTCTTTGATTTGTGTAAGAGCGTTGCAGACTTTCATTTGTTTTACCTCAACACTGAGCCTGCAATTTGCGCTGAGCGTCGCGCACAAAGATCCTTATTGACAGGCAAGACACAAAACCCTACTTGGGTTAAAGGCAGAGAGACTAAGCACCGCAACCTTGCTGCAACCTACAAAGCATTTGAAATCCCGTCAGGGCTAACACCGCAGGCTGGCGCAGATCTCATGCATAATGTAATCTTTTCCTGATGAACGGGAAACGTAGATGAGAAAAACACCTAAGCCTGAACAAATTGACAAAGAGCGACAGGTGCTTGAGTTAAAGCGCTCAGGGGCTACTTGGGACGCGATTGCACAGGTGGTTGGGTATTCCAACGGCTCAGGCGCGTTCAAGGCTTATCAAAGGGCAATGGTACGCACGTTGCAGCAACCAGCAGATGAACTGCGTGATGCTGAGATTGATCGCTTAGACCGATTGCAAAGGGCGTATTGGTTTGAGGCTATTGGAGATAAGAACAACCCGCCAGTGCATAAATCAGCAGAGATTGTTTTGAAGATAATTGACAGGCGCGCAAAGTTATTAGGGCTAGATGCCCCAACAAAGATCCAAGCAGAGGTGATCACGTATGACGCAAGCGGAATTGATGCCGATATTGAAAGAATTGCCCGTGAACTCAGAAGAATGGATCAGGGCGTCACGCTGGCGCTGGAAGCAGGAACAGGCGAGACAGGAACAATTACCACCTGACGGTGATTGGAATGTCTGGCTGTACATGGCTGGACGCGGTGCAGGAAAGACACGCACAGCAGCAGAGTGGCTTGCTTGGGAAGCAATCAGTCAGCCTGAAACACGCTGGGCGATAGTTGCACCTACTTACGGCGACGCAAGAGACACTTGTGTTGAGGGTGAGTCAGGTGTTTTGAATGTCCTGAGACGATACAAAGTGCTAAAAGACTGGAACAGATCTCTTGGCGAGATCCTTTTGACCAACGGATCGCAAATAAAGTTATTTTCAGCAGACAAGCCTGATCGCTTTCGTGGTCCACAGCATCACGGTGCTTGGTGCGATGAGTTAGCGGCATACCGTTATTCAGATGCTTGGGATCAGTTGCAGTTTGGTATGCGCTTGGGAGATAAACCACGCATTGTTGTTACAACAACACCTAGACCAACAGCGCTGATTAGATCTTTGGCGTTGCGCAATGACGGATCAGTTGCAGTGACTAGGGGATCTACTTTTGATAACGCAAAAAACCTAGCACCTTCAGCACTGCTTGAACTTGAAGCACGATACGCTGGAACAAGGCTTGGCAGACAAGAGTTGTACGGTGAGATCCTAGATGACGTTGAAGGCGCACTGTGGACTAGGGGACTAATTGAACGCAACAGGCTTCAGAAAGCACCTCAGTTGGCGAGAATTGTGGTGTCTGTGGATCCTGCGGTGACAAATACTAAAGATAGCGACGAAACAGGAATTGTTGTTGTTGGATCTGATGCAACTGGACAAGGGTATGTGCTGGGTGATTACTCGTTCAAGGGTTCACCATTGGAGTGGGCAAGCAAAGCGGTTGCAGTGTTTGACGAATGGAAAGCAGACAGCATTCTGGTTGAAGTCAATCAGGGCGGTGACATGGTTTCAGCAGTGTTGAAGCAGATCCGACTTGGCTTGCCTATTAGAGAAGTGCGAGCGCACGTTGGCAAAAGACTTAGGGCTGAGCCAGTTGCAGCAATGTACGAACAGGGACGCATTCACCACGTTGGAGAGTTTGCCAAACTTGAAGACCAGATGACCGTGTGGACGCCAGATGAGCCAGAGTCGCCAGACCGCATTGACGCAATGGTGCAGGGCTTTCAGGATCTTTTAGGCACGCAGAACGTGATGAATTACTTTAACGCTATAGCCAATTTTTGCCCTGCCTGTAACCTGCCCAATCCAAAGTCATCTCCAGTATGCTTGAAGTGCGGAACCGCTATTATTAGCAACTAATCCAAGGGGGTAAAAATGTCGTTGGCAGTGTATGACAGTGCGATAGCCCAAGGATCCGATTGGTACATAAACTATCAATACGAAGACTCAAACGGCGTTCCAATTAACCTCACTGGATACACTGCAAAGATGCAATTTCGCTCACTGCCGAATGATCCAATTGTTGCTTTGACATTAGATAGCGCAAATGGAATTGAGATTTTGGGCGTTTATGGACTTATCAAAGTTCACGCCACTGCAAATCAAACAGGCTCAATGAGTGCAGGGTATTATTACTATGATTTAGAGGTCACTGCACCTAGCACAAACATAGTGACTCGTATTATTCAAGGACAATTTCAAATCAACCCACAGGTGACACGATGAGCGAAACAACAGTAATAGTTACTTCTCCTGGTCCACAAGGCACACCAGGTATTCAGGGCGTTCAAGGCACTCAAGGTCGCACTGGCGCACAAGGCACTCAAGGTGTTCAAGGTCAAGTGGGCGCAAGCGGTTCATCATCATCTTATTTTGATTATCAGATTACTACAGCAAATCTTTCTGGAGATCCGACAACAGGCAAAATCGGATACAACAACGCTACTCAAATAAGTTCAACTCAACTAAGAATTAGCGATACAACAGACATGGGCGTGAACATAGACGCGCTGCTTTCGTCTCTTAAAATAAACGACACTGTGATTGTTCAAGATAAATCCAATCAAAACATATTTCAAAAATGGCTAATCACTGCAAACCCTGTTGATACTGGAACTTATTGGAGTGCTGCTACTTCTCTTGTTTCAGGCACGGCTCAATTTGCTAACAATGCTGACGTTATTCTTATTTCTCAGACTTTAGGTGTGCAAGGCGTTCAGGGAAGAACAGGCGCACAAGGCGCTGCTGGTTTTCAAGGCATTCAAGGCGCAGTTGGAATTCAAGGATCAGTTGGAACACAAGGTTTAACAGGTATTCAGGGTTCAACTGGCGCGCAAGGTTCAGTTGGCATTCAAGGTAATACAGGCGCTCAAGGTTCAACAGGTTCAACAGGTGCGCAGGGCATTATTGGATCACAAGGCACTCAAGGCACATTAGGTATTCAAGGCGCTATTGGACAAACAGGTATTCAAGGCGTTGTCGGTTTGCAGGGTGCGCAAGGATCTATTGGAATTCAAGGCGTAACTGGTTCTCAGGGATCTCAAGGCATTACAGGCATTCAGGGCGTTGTCGGTATGCAAGGCGTTCAAGGCGTAACAGGATCTCAGGGCGCACAAGGTTTGCTTGGCGTGCAAGGTGTTGTTGGATCGCAAGGCGTTACAGGATCTACAGGTAACACTGGCGCGCAGGGACTTATCGGTGTGCAGGGTATTCAAGGATTGCTTGGTAATACTGGTTCTCAAGGTATTCAAGGTGTGCAAGGTGTCCAAGGTCTAGTTGGCGTACAAGGATCTGTTGGAAATCAGGGCGTACAAGGTGTTCAAGGTGTTTTGGGTATTCAGGGAAACAATGGTTCACAAGGCACACAAGGCGTTTTGGGACTTCAGGGCATTCAGGGTGCAGCAATTCAAGGCACTGTTGGTAATACAGGCTCACAAGGCTTAACAGGTATTCAAGGTGCGGTTGGTTCACAAGGCACTGTTGGCGCTCAGGGCTTAATTGGTCTGGTTGGCGCACAAGGCACTGACGGTTTAACGGGTATTCAAGGTATTGAGGGTATTCAGGGTCACGAAGGCGCTCAGGGAACAACTGGCATTCAAGGTTTGACTGGCATTCAAGGCAACATTGGCTCACAGGGCTTGATCGGGTTGCAAGGTGTTCAAGGCAGCATTGGTCTTCAGGGTACAACAGGCACTCAAGGCACAACTGGCGCACAGGGTATTCAAGGTCTTCAAGGCATTATTGGCGCTCAGGGTTTAACTGGATCGCAGGGTGTTCAAGGCACTCAAGGTATTCAGGGTCAATTTGGATCTCAAGGCGTACAAGGTCTAACAGGTGCAGGTGGATCACTTGCCTATTACGGTTCATTCTACGATAACACTGTACAAACACCTGCTGCTATCAATACTGCTTATCAAGTTGCTATTGGGTACACAACAAGCCACTACGGCGTAAATCTCTCTGGCAACAACATGACATTTACTGCCAGCGGTACATACAGCATCACTTTCTCATTGCAGATTAAATCAACCTCTGCTTCAACCAAGAACATTCAAGTGTGGGCTGGCGTTAACGGTTCTTATGTCCAAGAGTCAAACAGCGACATAACACTGACTCAATCTGGCGAAATGGACGTTCTGACAGTCAATCTGGTTTTGCCTCTTAATGCTGGCGATCAGTTGGCATTGTTCTACGCATCAGACAGCACAGCAGTTCAGATTGCAACACCAGCACCTCTTAACTCTGCTCCAAATGTGCCTTCTGTTATTGTCACAGCAACTCAGGTTGCTTATTCAATTCAAGGCGCTATCGGTGCAACTGGCGCGCAGGGTGCTATTGGAACAACAGGCTTAGCGGGTGCGCAGGGAACAAACGGCACTCAAGGCTTAACTGGAATTCAAGGTCAAGCAGGTCTAAATGGTGCGCAAGGCACAATCGGATCTCAAGGCACTATTGGTTCAACTGGTTTGCAGGGTATTACTGGCTCACAAGGCACTACTGGTACTCAAGGCACTCTTGGAATTCAAGGTCACACTGGTGCTCAGGGTATTTTGGGCGCACAAGGGGCTGAAGGTGCGCAAGGTATTGCTGGTATTCAGGGACAGACTGGCGCTCAAGGTACTACTGGGTTGCAGGGAACAATTGGCGACACTGGTATTCAAGGTGCGACAGGTACTCAGGGCTTAAACGGCACTCAAGGCGCAGTTGGTGCGCAGGGAACTAATGGAACTCAAGGCACGGTAGGTGCTCAAGGCTCAGTAGGTCTTCAGGGATTGACTGGAATTGGCGCTCAGGGCGCAACTGGTTCACAAGGCACAATTGGAACAACTGGTTCTAACGGATCTCAGGGAACCACGGGAACTCAAGGTGCTAACGGCACAAACGGCACAAATGGATCTCAGGGCTTAACTGGTCTTCAGGGCGTAACTGGATCTCAGGGCTTGCTTGGTATTCAAGGCGCAACGGGCGCACAAGGTCTAATTGGTCTTCAGGGTGTAGTTGGATCTCAAGGCTCAACTGGTACGACTGGAAATCAAGGCGTGCAGGGTGTTATTGGCGCTCAAGGCAACACTGGATCTCAAGGTGTTGTCGGATCTCAAGGCTCAACAGGGTTGCAGGGAACTCAAGGCATTCAAGGTGTCATTGGATCGCAGGGAACGCTGGGCGCTACTGGATCTCAAGGAACAATTGGTAATACTGGTTCACAAGGTCTTATCGGATCTCAAGGCAACACGGGTATTCAAGGTGCTTTGGGAACTCAAGGCACTGTTGGATCTCAGGGTGTTCAAGGTCTTATCGGTACTCAAGGTTTAACAGGCTCAGGAACTCAGGGAACGCAAGGTATTTCAAGTTCTGCACCTGTTTATTCAATTTACAAAGGTGTCACTGCTAGCGATGGAGTTGCTGCTGTATCCATTCCAACAGGAACTTATTTATACGAGACACCCAGCACGGTTGCTACAAGTTTTACGTTAAATTCTCAAACCAAAAGCGGCACTTTTGGAACAATAACAACAACAGCGCCTTCTTCGTCAATTACCATTAGTTCTGTATTAGCATACGCATTTACTCAAGCGCCAGGTGTTAGTCTTGTTAGAGATTTTGTTTATGATTCAGCCAATTCCAAGTATGTTGCAACGACAAATTACGGAATTTTTTACTCAACAAATGCCGTTGATTGGAGTGAGTCTTCAAACTGGCAGAGCGCAATGGGTGGTTACGGGCAGGTTATGCAACTTGCTTACGGAGCAGGTGTGGTAGTTGGATTGTGTCTGTATTCTGGAAACTCTTATGCAACAATTTACTCCACAAACGGTGGCGTAACTTGGAATGCTGGAACTAATGGTTTTTTTGATGGTTTTGGGTCAGGTCAATCTTCGCATCGCATAACTTTTGACGGAACTTATTTTGCTGTCTTAAATAACAACAGTGGCAGTTCAGTTGCATATTCAAGCGACGGTGTATATTGGAGTTACAACGCCATAGGTATTGGAACGATAGATAACGGCGGTTATTGCAATATGACTTATGTAAACGGTAGATATTTTATTTACAATAAACTTAATAATGGACTTTTGACATCTACATCTGTTCCAACTTCAATTAATTTATCGGCTTGCAGTTTTGACTCTAACACGCCGCAAAGTTACCGTAGACCTTCAATGGTAGGTTTTGCTAACGGTAAATACTGGTTTGCAATAAACAACTTAGGCGACAACGGTATTGATATCTTTTCTTCAACAAACGGTACAAGTTGGAATTACATATACACTGCAACAGGCGGAACTGTTTATGGCGGATCTGACATTGTTCTTGGTGCTCAAGGAACGCAAATTGTAGTTATTGATCTTTACGAGAACGGTATTGTTTCATTAGATAGCGGTGCGAACTGGACAGTGACCCCTAAATACTTACCCAATGGTCCAATGAACGGAAGCGGAACTTCGTTTTTCAGAAAAGAAAATGGAGTATGGTATTTGGCAAATGAATTTATGGACGCTACTTACACTTACAAAGATTATCTATACAATTCATTAACACCTGCTAAAAGTCAAATGGCAACTTATGTGACTTTATCGCAGACAAGTATTGCTACTTAACGCACCCACAGCATTCCAACGTCTGCTGTGGGGCGTAAGCCAGATTTGCGCCAATAGCCTTCTTCCCAAAGGGTTTTGTTTTTATCGCGCCAAGCGCTTAGGTCAAAAGTCTTGAGGTTGAACCAAGTGTCAGGTTGCAGGCAATGATGCTCAATAAACTGAGGCGCTACCTCTTTGTATCCGCCAACAGCAAGGTATTCAAGTTGCAGTTGGTGTTCAGGTATTGTCACGTCTGTCCACTCAAAGGCGATTGTTCCCATTTTGCTTGATAGACCTTTGAACACTGACCATTCTGCACCTTCAACGTCAATTTTGATTAGATCGGGTTTGCCGTAGATCTCTGCAAGGGTGTCCAGAGTGATTGTCGTGGCTTTGATTGTGCGATAAGGCTTACCCGCATACGGCATTGACTCACTCGTTAGCCATTCTAGGTTGAGCGTTGATAGCCCGTCTTCCTCAGCCTCAAAGAATTCAATTGCTTGATAGTCGGATCCACTTACAGCGTATTTGAGGGGGGTTACTTTTGGATTGTAGACAAAGTTACCAACCAACTCTGCAAACACGCGCGGGGCTGGTTCTAGGGCTATTACGGTGTATCCCTGAGCCAGTGCAGCAACAGTAAAGTCGCCACGATTGGCTCCAACGTCAAAGCACAGCATCTAAATTCTCCAAATTATAGGCAACAGCATCTTTGTACATCTGGTTTAAGTCCATTTCAGAGAGTTCACGCAAGCCTTGCAGTGACTCTTGCTTTCTGCCTATCCACCAAGCCGCAATGTATTGTTGAAACAGCAAGCAATACTTGTCGTAGTAACCAATGTCAGCAGGTAAAGGTTCAGCCTGATTAGCCCAGCCCAGTCCAATCACAGCAAAGGTGTATGCCTCTTGCCAGTTGCCTAACTTTTCATAGTATTGCGAAAGTTTGAAATAAGCCTCTGGGCGCGTATCGTCGTAGGCAAGGGCTTGCAGCAAACAGTTGCTCACTGAATACTCTCTGCCTGTCTGATCCTCAAAACATTGAGCCATACGCAGCAAAGACGTGTATGCCTTTGGATTGACTTTGCCGCTGTATTCAGCGCAGCGCAGATAAAAAGACACAGCACTGGCGGTCTGATTGAGTGACAAGTATTCCTCAGCCAGATCAAAGTTAAGATCAGGGTTGAAAGGATCTTTGGACAGGTCAATGACTAGGTTTTCAATGTTCATATTGCAGTGCCTCCATAAGTAGATCTTCTACGACCACTTTGGGTACACGCAACACAAAAGCGGCATTGTCCTGAAACCCAAAACTGATGAGCAAATCTTCTCCCTGCTTTGCTGCACCTACGGCAAACTCAACGCGAGCATCTAGGAATGAGAATGGCTTACTCATACCCGCAAAATTGAATTCACTGTCCCAGACCATTATGCGGTGACGGTAAATAGCATCTTTCTGCACAAGGTAGTTTTTGAACAGGCTTACTTCGTGGGTTACGCAAATGTACATATTGCCCCATTTGATAATCTGAGATCCGCCACGCTGGTCTGCTGGCGAAGGTGGTGTTTGTCGCAGTATTGCTTGGGTGGACTCTGGCTCATCTGGGTGCGAGTAAACAACCTCAGTCGGCATACACCACTTAACAAAGTGATACGGCTTATCTACGACTGGCATCCAGTTCTTCTCGCAGTAGGACTCGTCAGGGGCGGGTGCAGCAATGCGCTTGCGGTGGATCTCTTTGGCTGTCCACTCGGTTTTGTCCAATTCAATTTTGGTGTATTCCATGCGCCCAACACCGTTGGTAGTGGTGTCACGCCTAACGCCAATTAGGTAATAATCACCTTCCCACTGAACAATACGCGCGTCTTCCAGCCCAACAAATTCCCAAATAGGCTCATGGAGTGTTTGCATCTCCACTTTGGTAAACCGCGTCATTGTTAGGTCTTGATCTAATTGACACAAGTAGTTTTCAGTGACTAATCGCTGATCCTTCTCAGGGTGCAGGTAAGACAGTGGACCAAATCGGCTGGAAAACTTTTGCTCATTCTCAGCGTGGTAGAGGGTGTAATTGACGTGACGCAGATTGACAAGAATGTCACCTTCATTGTCAATAAAAATAGACGGGTTCATCAACCCTGTACCTGATGTCAAACCATTGGGTATAACAAGTGGTGCTAATCTGCCACCGTTTGAGACTGCCTTCTCAACTAAGTTCATACAGATTACAATACACATACTGCTACTATTACTCAAGCCTGAGTTACAAGGGGCGCTAACATGGGAGATACAAATGGGTCTATTTGACCGTATCGCAGATCAACTAGCAGCAGCAATTGAAAAACGCGCACTGCCAGCAGGCACAGTAACTATGACAGAGCAAGATATGCGCAATGGATCTATTGGGCAGTCATACGGCAACAATGTACCTTTGGGACGTCAAGCATTCACGCCAGTTGCGTTTGGTCCAGGTGTGCCTATCACACCAGGGGCTATCAACCCATTACGAGAAGACGGCAGACCAGATCCGCGCAGATACGAATTCCAAGTTGCGCAAAACATCAACATTACAGAAACACGTCTCATACCTTTTAAGACTTTGCGCGCAGCAGCAGATCAGATTGACATTCTTCGTCGCTGTATTGAAGTAACCAAAAGCAAATTGGTTGGACTTGATTGGGACATTACTCTTGCAGCAGATGCTTCAGAAAAGATTGTTGCCGCTTCAGGTGGTGACCATGTTCGTGCAATGGCAAAAGCGCGAGAAGAATACACAGATGAGATCAACCGCTTGCGTCAGTTTTGGGAAAACCCAGACCGCAGCAACGGTTTAACTTTTACTGACTGGCTAATGATTGCAGCAGAAGAGATCCTTGTTATTGACGCGTTAGCAATTTGGCCTCAGATGACAGTTGGTGGCGAACTGTACGGGTTCCAAGTATTAGACGGCACAACAATCAAACCAATGCTTGATGACCGTGGTATGCGACCACAAGCACCTAACGTTGCTTACCAACAGATCCTTTACGGGTTCCCACGCGCTGAGTTCACTGCAAATGACGATGATCCTGCTGCTGACGGTGAATTTACCTCTGATGATTTAACTTATTTAGTGCGCAACCGTCGTGCAATGTCCACTTACGGATACTCACCGACAGAGCGCGCACTACCTTTGGCTGACATTTATCTACGCAGACAGCAATGGATCCGCGCTGAATACACTGACGGCGTAGTACCAGATCTAATGTTCACAACAACAGCAGACTGGGGTAATAACCCTGATCTATTGCGCGCATACGAGAACATTCTTAATGATGATCTTTCAGGACAGACAGAGCAGCGCAAGCGCGCAAGACTTTTGCCAACTGGACTTGTCCCGATTACCAATGAAGGCTACGGGGAAAAGTTCAAAGACACGCTTGATGACTACCTTGTGACCTCAATTTGCGGTCACTTTGGAGTGCAACCAAGTGAAATCGGATTTTCACCAAAGGCTGGATTGGGTGGCGCTGGATTTGCTGAAGGTCAAGCAGAGAACGGTGAGGCGTTAGGCGTTGCACCGCTTGCCAACTGGATCGCAAAAGCAATCACAAATCTTTCATACACATACTTAGATATGCCACGCGAACTTGAATTCAAACTTATGATAAGCAAGCGCATGGACACTGAAGCCAATGCCCGCAAAAACCAAATTGAAATTACTTCAGGCGGAAAGACAATCAACGAGCGCAGAGCAGAAATGGGCTTACCGCTATTGGATACACCAGAAGCAGATATGCCAATTCTTGTTGGCGGATCGGGAATGTATCTATTCAGCCCAGAAGGAATTATCAGTGCTGCAACCGTCACCGCACCGCCAACACCTGAACCGCTTGAAGCAAAACCAGGTGAAGAAGAACCAATTGAAGAAAAGCCACCAACCGTGGAGACAGTCAAAGAGGTTCAAGCCTTTATGAAATGGGCAAAGAAAGGTGATCGTGGTCGTGACTTTGAGTTTAAGACCATTGAACCTATTGTTGCTGAGGCGCTTAACCAATGCGTGTATGACGGGGATTTGGATACAGCCAAAGCGTTGGCAAAGGCGTATCTAGCATGAACTCAGGCGCACACAATGCAGATGTGCGCATAGCAACGACAAACGCGCGCAAGATCCAAGCGGCACTGCGCTTAGGTATTGACGCCAAGCGCGTTATTGCTGCCTATCGTCGCACCAACCCTCATTCATCTAACAAGCCTGCTCAAGATCGCGCCAGAGCCAGATCATGGGCTTTGCTTAATATGAGAATAAACAATGAGCCATTGCTTGAGGTGCTGCAAAAGACTTGGGCAGACGGTTTTGTGTTGGGTGAGGCGTTTGGAGATGACCAAATAACACGCGCGCGCGAAGCAAAAAAGGCTGCTCAGGATTATGTTGATTGGGATAACTGGAAGCCTGGTGATGCTGCAACCGCAACACTACTCAGACCGCCAAGAGCATTCCAAGATCTATTAAGCAGAGCAAGAGTCACAATTAAGGATCTTGACCAGACAGGGTACGACAGAGTAGGCACTGCGCTGGCTGACAGTATTGAACAGGGACTATCTGACACGCGTGCTGCAAGACTTATTAATGATGCGATTGGATCTCCCAGCAGAGCGCTATCTATCGCTATCACTGAAACTAACCGCGCAATGTCCTACGGGGCTATCAGCCGATACAAAGCAGGCAACCTTGAGCAAATGGAATGGGAGACTTCAGACCCTTGCCCGCAGTGTGCAATGAACAGCAACGCGGTAGTGAACATAGGCTCAACATTCCCGTCAGGTGCAGAAATGCCACCTGCTCACCCTCATTGTCGCTGCGCACTCTTGCCTGTCATTCCTGAGTTTGAAACAGATGAAAATGGCGTGGTGGATGTTGCACCTAAGCCTGTGAATTATCGTGAATTCCCTGAAAGAGAAGAACGTAAAGAGTTCCAAAAATTCCAACTTGAAGATCAAAAGTTTATTGACCTTGCCTTCAAACCTGACAGCGCGCGCCTTAGAACAGAGGAATTTTACGCTTTAACTGAATACAAAGGTTTTGGTTACAGCAAAATAAATCAATTTGCTCGCACAGGCGAACTTACAGGGGTGCTTGACCCTGCCCCATTGATAGCGCAAACTAAAAAGCACATTGCAGCAATAGACAGGGTAATGAAGGTTGCGCCACCTTTGCCTGAGCCAATTACGACTTACAGGGTGGTTGGTCAAGGCAAATTATCTACTCAAATAGATGACCTGTTTATGGATCTAAAGCCAGGTGACGTTTGGATGGACACAGGTTACTCATCTACAAGCCTAAGCAAAGAATTTGTTGAAAACTTTAGACCAGACGGAAAAGGCTGGATGATTAAGGTTGAAAACCCAGCAGGCACAAGAGGTGTAATGTTAGACGGTCTGCTGGGCAAAGCGGAACAAGCCAACTTTGAAGACGAATGGTTGTTGCCAAGGGGTACCAAATTTGAGGTAATACAGACTGATGCAAGCAGCAGAACTATGAGAGTAAGGGTGAAGCAATGAGCAAAAAGAACTTCATAATGAACGATGTCAAAGGCATCATTGTGATAAAAAAGGGCGGCAAGGCAACCCCTGAGTCTGCTAAAGTTACGAAGAGCCTTGAGGAAGCATTGGCTGACGTCAAGTTAGAATGGATTGAGGAATAACATGGCATTCAAGCACATCAACGCAAGCACACTAACGACAGTGTCAATTCTGCATCAAGTGGATCAAAATGCTAGACCGCAAACCCCAATCACAGTGTACAACGGTCACAGTGCAGCAATCTTTATTGGAGACGCAAGCATTGCTACGTCAGGTGCAACTATTGGGCGCACGATCCCAACGGCAACATCACAAACATTTTATGCAAGCGCTGGCGAGACTATCTACGCAATTTCAGCAGCAGCATCAGCAGCAGGCGCAATCGTTCTAACCTACTCAGCGTAACGGAGAAATCATGTCTAACTTAACAACAGCATTTTTTGGTATTGAAAAGGCTGACCGCAACGCAGACGGAACAATGACTGTGTACGGCAAGGCAACCGATGACAGCATTGACATTGATCAACAGATCTGTGACGGTGATTGGTTAGACCGCGCAATGCCACACTGGTTCAAATCAGGCGGCAACATCAGAGAACAGCACAGCAACATTGCAGCAGGCGTGGCTACAGATTACGAAGCAAAATCAGACGGGCATTACATTTCTGCACTTGTGGTAGATCCTGTATCAGTCAAAAAGGTTGAGACAGGCGTACTCAAGGGCTTCAGTATCGGGATTAAGAACCCGCGCGTTACACGCGACAAATCAGCAATGAACGGGCGTATTGTTGACGGTCAAATCGTTGAAGTTAGCCTTGTGGATCGTCCAGCAAATCCAAACTGCCAGTTGGTTCTGGCTAAGTCTGCATCAGGCGATGAGACAGTGGTTCAAGTTGAAGACCTGATTGAAGCAGAAGTATTACAATCAGACATGACCGCAGAAAAGGAAACTCCAATGGCAGACACAATCTCAGTACCAAAGTCCATTGTGGGCGACATTTTGAAGTTTGACAAAGTTCAATTTGAAGCAGCGCGCGACGCACTCGCAAATCTTGTTCAAGTTGAAGCAGGCGAAATGAAAGAAGGAAGCAATGAGATCCAATCTATTGCTCACCTACTTGAAGCAATTAGCCACTTACACGCTTGGTATGAGGGCGAAGAAGCAGAGGGAGAAGTCATGGAAGAGTCAATCGAATTAGCAGCAGCACCAGAAGAAGAAATGTGCGCAAATTGCAACAAGTCTGAAAAAATGTGCAAATGCGAAGGCGGATACAAAGCCACAAAGAAAAACGTCACACAGGACACAGCAGCAGAAGGCGCTGAGAGCCTAATTGTTGAAGAAAAGTCAGCAACAATGGACAAGTGCCTTGAGTGCGGTTGCCACCGTCCAGAAGAAACACACGGACAGGTAGACGTTTCAACAGCCGACATGGTTGCACCGACTGAAACACCTAAATCTGCTGAAGCAGAAGAGGTAGTTGCAGAAGAAGCAACTGAAGAAGAAGCAACAGATAATTCTGCTGACGATAAGCCAGCAGATCTTAATGCCATAGTAGAGCAAGTGGTAGAAAGCGCAACAAAAGCACTCAAATCGGAGATTGCTTCGCTTGTCGCTGCAAAAGAGGCAGCACAGGAGAAAGCAGTGGGGTTGGAGACTGAGTTAGCACAAGCCAAATCTCTCGCAGTGGCGGGTGGTCCAAAGCGCACAGCACGTCCATTAGGTGGAACATCTAATGAACTTGTGCTCAAAGCGGCAACCTACAAAGCGAAAGCAAATGCAGCAACAGACCCAGACCTTGCGAAAGGTTACAAGGCATTAGCGGATAAGTTTTACGCTGAAGCCACTGAAACCTTAAACAAGTAAACCAAACCAACCGAAAGGAACCACAACTATGGCTGAAATGCCACGCGCTAAAGATCTGTTTGACGGATCTAGCCCTGTTGAGGCTGCTGAACGTATGGACTCATACACTGCTGAACTCGGCAAGGCATTGAGCAATGCGTCATCAGTTCCAGGACAGGCACCAACACCAGACGCTACTTCACAGTTAGAGGCACTTGCATCAAACAAGTCACTCTCACCTGAAGCAGCAGCAGGACTTCAGAATGCGCTATCAGCACAGCGTCTCGCTATGCAGGACATTCAGAAGGACATCACACTTACAAATCCACTTTCAACATCATTCGCAGCGTTTGACTTGGAAGCACCTTCAAAGTTGCTTACACCACGTCCAACACCTTTGCGTAACCGTATTCCACGCAAAAAGGGCGTAGGCACATCACACCGTGTCAAGCGTATTCTTGGATACACAGGTACAGGTACAGGCGGAGTCGGAAACACATGGCCAGGTATCACTGAAACCACAACAACTGCGTTTGGTTCAATCAACTATGAGCGTGGTCCAAAGATCTCGTACTCAGCAGATGATTTAGTACTGCCTTACAACTCATACTCACTATCTGACTCAGTATCATTCGATGCTAATTTCTCAGGTATGGGTTATCAGGATCTACGCCAGTTGTCATCAACTTCAACTCTATACGCAACAATGCTTATGGAAGAGCGCATGATGCTTATGGCTCGCGGTACAGCAAGCGGATACTCAGGCGCACTTGCTGCACCTGTATTCACAAAGGCTTCACCAGCAGCGTCAGGTTCACAGGTTGCACTTGCCGCAAACACTTACTACATCAACCTCACAACTGATGCTGGTATTTCTGCTAACGGCTTTGGTGAGTCAATCCTTACTGCTCAGGTGTCAGAGACAGTTGCTTCAGGCGATGTTCTTACAATCACTGTTTCAACACCAGTCACAGGCGCACTTGGTTACAACATCTACGTTGGAACTGCATCTGGAAACGTCACATATCAGGGAACACTCAAGGGAACAGGTACATTCACCATTCAGGGTGCAGGTACAACTGGTCTTACAGGTAACAACGCGGCATACAGCACAACAGGTGCATCTGCTGCGCGCGCTACAGCAGATACTTCTGCTTACGCAACTGGTTATGACGGTATCTTGCCTACAGTTCTTGGTCCAAACACAGGCTTCAACAACGCAATCAACTCTGCTTTCTCTACCTCTAACCCAGGTGTGGAATTCCAGTCAGTGTTTGCTGGTCTGTACCAGAACGTAAAGGCTGATCCAGATATGGTTCTAATGAACGGAAATGACCGCAAGCAACTCTCAGACGCGATCAAGAACGGTTCAACAGCGAACTACCGTCTAACAATTGATAACCCAGGAACAGGCGGAACCACATACGGTTCAATCGTGACTGGTCTTCAGAACGAAGTAACAGGCAAGTCTGTTGAGATCGTGGTTCACCCATGGCTCAACTCAGGCGTTGCTCCAGTGCTTTCATTCACACTTCCAATCCCTGATACTGAGGTATCAGATGTTTGGTCAAACTTCTTGGTACAGGACTACATGGGTATCCAGTGGCCAGTAACTCAGTTTGCGTATGAATTCAGCACATACTTCCGTGGCACATTCTTCTGTACTGCTCCAGCATGGAACGGTGCAGTATCAGGAATTGTCTCTGCTTAATAACTGAATAAATAGGGCAATGAGGGGATCGTTCGCACGTGGACGATCCCCTCACTTAATTAGAGAGGGCGAACAATGGCAAGAATGGTCGCACCTGATAAGGGTGTAAGAGAAACTGAAGTCAATGGGCGTTTATACAAGCCTGATCGCAGCGGGATCTACAACGTAGACAGCCCAAGTGCAGCAAGAGCAATGAAGGCTGAAGGATTTTTTGAAGCAGCGCTCAATCCAGTGGACTCAAGAGACAGCGCACGTGGATTTAACTGCGTAGAATGTGGCTTTGGATCTTGGTTTCGTAAATGTTCGCGTTGCGGGCATGAAAATGGAACGCCAGAGCGAGACGGAGAATAACAATGGCTGTCGGTATTACTTCTGATACGACTGACGAGAATGCGTATATAACGGTTGCTGAATTTAAGAACGCACCAACTTCATTAGACATAAACAGCCTAGTGGTTGGCGGTAATCAAATCGCTCAAGACGCTGAATTGGCAAACGTAATTACGCGCGCCTGTTCGTATATGAACGAATACCTCAATCAAAATCTTGTTGCCAACCGATACACTGAAACACAGCGAGTGCGCGTAAATAATCAGGGCTATCTTGCGCTGCACCCAAACAATAATCCAATCATTGCTTTGGAGTCTCTGTTGTACGGTGCAACCCCAAATAATCTTCAAACCCTTACGGATCCTTCTCAGTGCTGGTTTGAGCCTCAGCAAGTGCTTGTGCCGCTAGGTCAAATGGCTAACACCTATTCAAGCGCTGGTCCACTCTCATTTGGCGGGTGGGCAACACGCCAGCAACTATTTACTAAATACACTTATGTTTCAGGCTACGTCAATACAACAATCCTCACGGCAACGGCTGCTGCAACCTCACTTACCGTTGCCAGTGGAATTGGAATTTTGGCTGGTCAATCACTTCACATTTACGACGGCGGATTGTCGGAGACTGTGACTGTTGCTTCAACCTACGTTTACGGATCCACTACTGTTCCTTTGACCTCAGCGCTGCTTTACAGCCACCTTGCGGGGGTTGCCATAGGAAATCTACCAACAGCAATCAAACAGGCTGCAATCCTTGTTACAACGGCTTTCTTGCGTATTCGTGGAGACAAGTCCAACACAATGCAGATTACATCACGCGCTCAAGGCAGCGAGATCAACGGTATGTCTCGCTACGGGTCTGACGTTCAACTTGCCCTTGACATGGTCAATCTGTACCGCAGGGTTCGCTAATGGCGGGGCGCACAGGCGTACGCGCTACTTTGTACAATTTTTTGATGACGCCACCTATCCAAAATTTGAACCAACTGTTTGTGTCTTTTCCTAAGCGAATTGACTTCAACGTAAACACAGTGGCAGGTGAATTGGATCGGGCTGCTGGCATTATTTTTATTGCTTCAGAAAAAGAAAGCCGCATTGCTATTGGCGGGGCTACCAACGGTATCAAGCGCGTTGATTACACAATTATTCTTCAGATCTATCAGCATTCATTTGGTCGTGAGGCTCAAGACGCAATGACCAGTTTTGACACGTTGATTGACAACATCAAAACACGTCTGCGCTCAGATCACAGATTTGGCGACACAAACGGAACTCTTGTTTGGCAAGGCGCAGAACCAGCGATCACAACCCGCTACGGTGAGCCTTCCACGGCTGAAGAAGGCATGACGGAGACGTATGCTGAGGTAGAATTTGAAGTCACAGAAATGATCCACGCTTAGGGAGAACCATGAAGTACAAATACGAAGGTACAGATGTGCGCGTGTTCCCTACGCTGGGGATCACTGTGGCACCAGGCGATGAGTTTGAAGCACCTGAAAACTTTGACGTGCCTAACGTTGTACCGACAGGCGCAAAAAAATCAACAACAGCAACGTCTGCCGCGTCAGACACAACATTAGGAGAGTGAAATGTCAGTACAAAATAGCGTACGCAGTTTTATAGGAATTGCGAAAGAGACAACAAAGGGAACTGCTGTTGCCCCAACAGATTACCTGCTTGTTCAAGCAGATAGCCTCAAACCAGCAGACATCATTGATCCACTGTACGACAACGGACTTCGTGGTTCGCTTGTTGAAAATTACAATTACATTCCAGGGCGCAGTCGTTCTACTTTTGACTTCAGTTCATCAGCCTTTCCTGACGGAATTGGTTATGCGCTGACTGGCATTCTCGGATCTGTTTCAACAACAGGATCTTCTGCACCTTACACGCACACCATTTCTCTAAAGAACAGCCTAACTGCAGCAGCAGACGCTCAGCCACTCTCGTACACGCTTACTGACTTTTACGCAGCAGCAGTGCGCGCCTATCCAGGTGTTCAATTCACGGACTTTTCATTAAAGTTCAATGCTGACGGTCTACTTGAATATGATGCAAAGACAACAGGCTGGCTTTCAACAGCAGCCTCAACCCCAACACCTTCATTCAGCACAGTGCTTCCAACTCCAGTCTGGGCAGGCACAGTTTCAATCGGCGGTTCAACGGTAAGCAATGCTGTTGAGGGCGAAATTACTATGAAGCGACCAGTCACACCTGTTTACGGTATTGCCAACACGCAAAACCCTTACCAAGTATTTTTGGGCGCTTTGGAAACAGAAGGTAAGTTTACTTTCGCAATGGAAGACAACACAGAACTTACCCGCTACCTTTCAAACACTCAGCCAGCAATTGTGCTGAACTGGACACAGGGTTCAGGTGCATCACTAACTCAAATCCAAGCCACACTTACAAAGGGTGCTTACACAGCAGCAGTGGTTGAGCGTGGAGATGACTACGTGCAGGTGTCTATTGAGTTAAACGCTCAAGGAAACACTACTGATGCAGGTTCATCAGGCGGGTTCAGCAACATCAAGTGGGTACTTCAGAACGCTAAGGCGTCAGGTACTTACGCATAGATCCAAGCATTGGGGTGGTCAGGTTGATTGTGAATTGCCTTCCACAATCCCGCACCCCAATGCCCTATCTAGTATGATTTAACAAACGAATTAGGGGGCAAAATGTCTAAAAAAATAACACTACCTTCAGGTGCAACTGTAACCCTGAAAGATCCTTCAACACTGCGCGTCAAAGATCGCAAGCGCATTATGCACGTCACAGATGAAACTACAGGTGGAGATCTGTCCAAAGCAATGGCGCTAACAGATGCTTTTCTTGCAATGCTGATTGAGGATTGGTCATTTGACCTTTTGATACCTTCAATCAAGATTGACACGCTTGGCGAATTGACTATGAACGATTACGACACACTTGTTGATTTGACTCAAGACGCACAGCAATCCTTATTCCCAAAATTGGGGCAAAGTGAGGAAACAGAAAAAGACCCAAAAGCCCATACCGACAACTTGAACGCCTAAAATGGGTGCTTGCAGGGGGTCAAAGGCATGAAGATTTTGTTTACCCAGATGAACAGTTTTATTACTTTCAATTTGCCAGTCGGTTCGGGTGGACACCTGACCAAGTAGATGACCTACCTGCTGCAATGGCTGAATGGCTGTTAGCAATAGGATCTGTCGTTGATAGAGTGCAAGCAGAAAGATCGGAGATGTAATGGGCGCAGTAGTTGTACGCAATCTCGCTCAGGTACTCGCTGGACTTGAAGTGCAGGAAGACAGACTTGAACGCGCTGCTCAAACCGCTATTGCAACTGCTGGTTTTGCTATTCAACGTGAAGCGCAAAAAAATGCTAACACGGGAACGCACAAAAAAGGTCAAGGTCACATTCCTGGGACTGGTCCAGGTCCAAACGTAGTCACGGGCGCACTGCGAAGATCCATTAGGACTGACGTAAAATACGGGTTTGGGAATTACATTGCAGTTGTCGGGGCAAGCACAGAGTACGCAAGGGCTGTTGAATTAGGCTCACCAGTCTGGAAGAGTGGAGTAAAATACCCTTACCTAGCGCCTGCCGCTGAACAACTGATCCGCAATGGATCTTTGAACAGAATTTTTACGGCAGCATTTCTTAAAGCAGTGAGGGGTTAGCAATGAGCAACGCAATCCCGCCAATAATGGTGCAAATCGCCGCAGACGTATCTCAACTCAAGGCTGGTTTGGCTCAGGCTGAAGCAAGCATAAAAGGAATGAACAGCAGTGTTGCTACCGCAAATACAGGTATGCAAAATATGATGGCAAGCGCTAAGCGCATGGCAGCAACAATGGGTGTGGCGTTTGCTGCAACTCAAGTTGTTCAATTTGGCAAAGATGTAATTATGTCTGCCAGCAGTATGAATGAGTCTATTTCCAAAGTAAATGTTGTGTTTGGTGAGGGCGCAGGCGCGGTTTTGAAATTTGGCGAAGGTGCAGCAAAAGCAATGGGTATGTCTAATCAACAGGCTATTGAGGCAGCAGGAACTTACGGCAACCTGTTTCAAGCATTTGGTATTGGTCAAGGCAAGTCTCAAGAGATGTCTACAAGCCTTGTTCAACTTGCTGCTGACTTAGGATCTTTCAACAACACGTCTACTGATGAAGCGCTGAATGCTTTGCGGTCTGGTTTGTCTGGAGAGACTGAGCCACTGAAGCGCTTTGGTGTGGCGCTAAATGAAACAACATTGAAAAATAAAGCATTTGAAATGGGCTTTGGCAAGATCAAGGGCGCAATGGATCCTGCAATCAAGGCTCAGGTCACATACGCATTGGTAATGGAACAAACCAAACTTGCTCAGGGCGATTACGCGCGTACAGCAAGCGGTACGGCAAACACAATGAAGACTCTTGGCGCTCAGTTTGCTGATGCAAAAGTTGCAATTGGTGACGTGCTTCTACCCGCTTTTAACGGGTTGCTGTCGGTGACTGGAATGCTTATTCCAATTATTCAAGGAATGGCTGATTATTTCAAAGAGAATTCAGACGCAATCAAAATTTACGCAATTATTATCGGTGGCGCGGTTGCTGCACTTTATTTATACAGAGGCGCTTTGATCGTGGTAAAAACCACTCAGCAATTGTTTACTTTGGTTATGGCGCTCGCGCGGGGTGCAACCCTTGCTTCTATTGCTTCAACGAATGGATTGGCTGCTTCAATGCTATTACTCAATGCCGCAATGCGGGCTAACCCTGTCGGTGTAATTATCACTGCACTTGTCGTACTCGGTGCAGCGTTTGTTTGGGCGTGGAACAAATCTGAAACCTTTAGAGGCGTAGTTATTAAAGGCGCTCAGATGATCCTTAAAGCGTTTGCGTTCTTGGTTGAGGGAGTGGGCAAACTATTTGGATTACTGGGCAAAGTTCCAGGTATGGGTTGGGCAAAATCAATTGCTGGTGGCGCTCAAAAAGCGGCAGATGCTATTAAAAAGACTTCAGACGGTCTATCAAGTCTTAAAGACAAGAACATCAAGGTTGGCGCTGACGCTAAATTTGGCGGTGGTGGCGGTTTTGATGCAAACAACAAAAACGGGACAAACAATAAAAACGGCACAGGTGGCAACCTCAACACGGCTGGCAACACAGGCGGATCTAAGAGCGACACTATTCAGTATGTGACTGTCTACGCTTCAAACACAAACGACATTGCCAACAAACTGGCTAAAGCAGCAAAAAATGGAAAGCCCATAGGTAATAAATAATGAATGACTATTCAGTTACTTTTAACGGGCTAACCATAGGCGCAAACACTTCATACCCTATTGTTGCTATTGAAGGTTTGGGTGGCACTGCACCTTTGCGTATTCAAGATGACAACCGTGGATACATTGACGGATCGTACACTGGACGCGATTTTTACGATGAGCGCACTGTGTACATTGACGTGATTGTATTGGGAAATAACAGCACCACAGCGCAGGCTAACTACAAAACCTTGCAGCAAGCATTTGCGCCTCAGTCAATTGGGTATTACAACGATCCAACAGGGTATACGTCTTCCAGCGAGCAGTTGCAGTTGTTTCAATTTCGTTTGAACGCCAATACAGGCGACAAGCGTATGTACGGGCGCTCACGCGGTTTGGTTACACCTATCACCCCTGATTTTACTTACGGTTTTATCCGCACTCGCATTCAAATGTCATTTCCAGATCCGCGTTATTACGATGACGCAGGAACCACAGTCACAGGCACAATTGCAGGTTTCACTAACAACGGTTGGGCAATCAGTTGCCCTACTATCAACGTGACTACTTCAGCCACAAGCGGTGAAATAACCAATGGAACGCTCGGATCACCCAATGACGGTTTTACGCACATGTACTTTTCTAACGTTGCTTCAGGACAATTGATGAACGTGGATCTGCTTTCACGCATTGTTTATTATCAAGGATCTCCAGCGCGCAACGTATTGACGGCTGCATCTAATGGCTGGTTGCAACTCAACCCTTTGACCAGTTCAACATGGCGTAGTTCAATTGGATCTATGAGTGTGACTTATAGAAACGCGTATGTGTAATGGCGCAAGAAGAGTTTAGGTATGTAACCACTAACCTGTATCAGTCAGGATCCACGCCAAATCCGATTATTTCTGAATTGCCTTTTACTGGCGTAAGTTTTACTCAGCAGTTAAACTCAGTCGGCACTTTTCAAGGTCACGTGCTTTTGTCAGGCATCAATCCAAGTGCAGCAAACGCCTATAACGGCACAATTCCTGGTAAAACAATTCTTTGGGTGCTTTACACAGATCCAGTGCAAGGCGTAAGTATTCCTGTTTGGTCTGGCGTGATTTGGCAACGAGAATACGACTCAGCCTCACAGACTTTAAGTATCACGGCTCAGGAAATGCTAAGCCTGTATAACCGTCGTCGCATTAGCAGTACCAAAGATTATTCAGTCAATCCTTCAAACGCTAACGGCTACGATCCAATGTACATTGCCTATCAGTTGATGCAATACGCTGAAAGTTTAACTCACGGCAAAACGGGATTAACTTACAACTCAGACACAAGCCTTTTCAAAACAAAAAAGTTATACGAAGGCTACGAATTGAAGTCTGTTTATCAAGCAGTCAAAGATCTTGCTGCTTCATTTTTTGATTTTAAGATCTCGCCATTGGTTGATGGCAATGGTCGCCTCATCAACAAGTTCTATTTAGGGGATCCGCTTGGCGTGACCTATAGTTCTACAAACAGGTATTCCACGGTGTTTCAATTCCCTGGCAATCTAATTGAGTATAAATTCCCAGAAGATGCTTCAGGTGCAGCAAACAAATTGTACGGGTTGGGCTACGGATCTAACAACACAAAGATTGTTGCAACAGCAATTGACTCAAGCAAAATTGGCTCATCAGGGGATTGGCCATTGTTGGAAGACTCGGCAAACTACACTGACACGCGCGGTCTTCAATTACTCAAAGACATGACACTGGGGCAACTCAACGCCATTTCCTACCCACCCACTACTGTTGAAATTGTTATACCAACGTACGTGGATCCAGTGTTCACTTCATACAACATTGGCGATCAGGTGCAGTTGAGAATTCAAGATGACTACTTCCCAAGCACTACCAGCCCGTATTACGAAACAATGCGTATTGTTGCAATCAGCGTGTCACCTGGTGAAAATGGTCCATCGCGGGTTACACTCACCCTTACAAGGTTGCTGTCTACGTTTGGAGTGGTTACATAATGGCATTTGTAAATCTTCCACCTAACCTGCAAGACATTTTTTATAGTATTACTGACCGTGTTGCCAAATTGGAGACTGGTCCAAATGAGGCTATGTACACGGCGGAATACGCTCAGACAATTGCTTACAGTGCCGCAGATCTTGCGTTGTATTCTCAATCAGTTGCAACCACCGCACAAATCCAAGCAATCAACGCTGGAGTTGCAGCAAACGCGGCAGCATCTCAAGCCACCATTGCTCAAACCCAAGCCACTATTGCCTCAACTCAGGCTACAACAGCGCAAACATCGGCTAACGGCAAAAGCAGGGTTTGGTATTCAACAGGCACTCCAGGAACTACTGCAAACAATGCTGGTGACATTTGGTATCAATATGGAACTTCAGGCACTTACGCAAACAAAGTTATAGCGCAGTGGTCAGGCGCAGGCGGTAATTCTTGGACTTCAGTAACAGTATCGGGTCTAATCATAGCCAACATTGACGCGGGTTCAATTACAACAGGAACATTAGACGCAATTGAAATTACAGCGGGTACTGGATCTCAAAAATTTACAGTCAGTTCAACTGGGTATATGTCTGCTCAAGGTTGCTACATTAAAGGCAACATCACAGCAGACTCAGGAACGTTTACGGGAACTATTAGAGCCAATGCAGGTTATTTTGGTACAGGTACAGGTGCAACTTTAACTGACGGTTGGTCTATTGGTTCTCAAGGTTTGACTGGCGTTGGCGCTGCCGAAATTACTGGTGGCAAAATTAACGGTTCTGCCATTTCTATCGGTTCAAGCGGATCCACTCCATTTACGGTTAGCACCGCTGGAATTATGTCTTGTTCTGGTGCAATCGTCACGGGTCAAATCAATGCCACTTCAGGTTACGTTGGATCTGCAACAGCAGGTTGGAACTTTAGATCCAGTGGAGTAATCTCTAACACCGATAACACAACAATTCTTTACCCAACAACAGCAAGCAACGCATACGCCTTAATTACCAATCGTTCTATTTCAGCCAATAAATTGCAAGCAAATGCAACTGGAACAGACTCTATTGTCGCAGGTGGAGCCAATTTTGCTGGAACTGTAATTATCAATACGACAGAAATGACAAGCACGGCTGAAATTTATAGCGGGTACGGGGTTGTTTCTAGTTGGTCTCCAAACGTAGACAACACATATGATTTGGGAAAACTTAATGGAGTGGACGGGGCATCAGTAAATCGTCGCTGGCGTAAAATTTATTCAAACAGCACCACAATCAGTTCATCTGACGCAAGATTGAAAACTGACGTTGCTGACTCGCCTTTGGGACTTGATTTTATCAATACGCTTAGACCTGTAAATTATCGCTGGATTAACGGCGGAAACACAATTGAAAAAGATGAAAACGGCGATTACATTATTGAAGGCAAAGACGAAAACGGTAAACCTATTTTCAAAATTACATCAGTGTCAGGAAAACGTTTACATTACGGATTTTTGGCGCAAGAAGTAAAACAAGCGCTGGACGCTTCAGGGGTTGAGGACTTTGGCGGCTGGGTTCAAGATGATTTGTCAAACCCTGACTCAACTCAGTCTTTGTCGTATGAGCAATTTATTGCGCCATTGGTCAAAGCGGTGCAAGAACTTTCAAACAGAGTCAAACAACTGGAAGGCAAATAATGGAAAATCAAGTAAACGTAGATGAGGTACTTGCAGCAATGAGGCAGATAATCGGTAATTTGTCTCAGGAAAATGCCATACTTATGGCTAGAATAAAGGCATTGGATGAAGATTGGAAGCCAGTGGAGTGAGCGTTAACGAATGGATTGGGTTTGCCGTAGGGGTTTCAACCCTAATTGGCGCAGTTGCGATTGGCGTAAGGCATCTTGTCAAAGGATACTTGGCTGAACTCAAACCCAATTCAGGATCTAGTATGCGAGATGAACAAAACCGACAAGGTGAAATGATCCGCAAACTGGAGTCACGCATTGACGACATCTACAGACTATTGGTGGAAAAAGCATGATTGTTATTGACGCAGCCAAAGGCGAACTTGGCTATCAGGAGACAGGCAACAACGACACAAAGTACGGCAAATGGTACGGGCTGAACAATCAGCCTTGGTGCGCAATGTTTGTATCTTGGTGCTTTGCTCAGGCGGATCTATCTGAACTGGTTGCAGCATCAAGCAAAAAGGGATTTGCCTCTTGCGACGCAGGCTTGAAGTGGTTTAGCAAAAAAGGCAAGATTGTTCCAGTGGGTCAGGCTCAAGCAGGAGACATTGTGTTCTTCCAATTTGATACAGACGCGCAGGCAGATCACGTTGGCATTGTGATTAAGAATGACGGCAAAAAGTATCTTTGGTGCATTGAGGGTAATACTTCAGGAGACACCAAAGGCTCGCAATCCAACGGGGACGGCGTGTACACAAAGAAACGTGCATACTCATTGGTAATGGGCGTAGCACGACCATAGAGAGGGCAGGACATGGACTCAGTAATGAAATCAGTAATTAAATCTTATTTGCGTGGCGTGTTGGTTGCGATTATCCCGCTTGTGACAATTCATAACACAGACATCTGGGCATACGCGGTTGCAGTTTTGGCAGGCGTGGTTAGCCCTGCTTTGCGCGCTATGGACAGCAAGGATCCAGCGTTTGGAATGATTGCTGACGTGGTAGACGCAGAAACAGACAAGTTGGCTAAGAAGACAACAAACAAGAAGTAGCAAAAATAAAGTTCAACCGCCAGCGTGTCGTGCGTTGGCGGTTGTTTCTTTTTGCGTTACTATTTTCTCAGGGGGCAAACCATGACGCTGAAAGACCGATTTGCGCAGGCTGACGTTCATCAACCTTGCGCCTATATGATTACCGTAAACGCAATGACGCCAGAAGATCAAAAGGCGCTCGCTGAGGCTTGGGATAAAGGAATGTCACAGCGCACCATTTTGCGGGTTTTGCGCGCTGAGGGTTACAAAACAAGCAATGAAGCGATCATGGCTCACAGAAAAGGTGAGTGCAAATGCGTCAAGTAGACAAAGTGTTGAGTGACAGGGAGTTAGAATACGGCTCAGCCCACAGGAACTTTGCGCAAGCAGGCAGAGGTTGGGGTGCTTTACTTGGTATTGACGACATACCTGCTTGGAAAGTTGCACTGATGTTGGATTTTTTTAAGTCAATACGTTGTTCAGTAAACCCAGCACATGAGGATAGTTGGATAGACAAACAGGGTTACACTCAGCATGGATTAGAGATTGCGATGACAGATGAGCCTTGAAGAACAGTTTAAGAATATGCCTGAAGAAATTGAAAGTCAGGACGTAAAAGAATTACGCCAAGCCCTAATGCGGTTGCAGAAACAGTTGCGTCAATCCAAAGAGCGCACTCAAGATCTAGTTGAAGCATCACATCAAGCAGCCTACGACGCCATGCTAACAATGGGCAAAATCCAACCCGTTGCCGCACCTGCCGTAGACAAACGCAAAGCCAAAGGTGAAGTTGCTTTGTGGCACATGACGGATTGGCAAGGCGCTAAACGAACCACTTCATACAATAGCGAGATTATGCGCAAACGTGTTTTGGAGTTTTGCGAGAAGGCTGTGCGCATTACAGAAATCCAGAGAGCAGATCACCCAGTCAAAGATGTGACAATATGTTTTGGCGGGGACATGGTTGAAGGTCTATTCAATTTTCCAACACAGGCATTTGAAGTTGATGCAACTTTGT